>Ga0209415_10002013_pt1 | contig 38510 bp, 36 predicted proteins | sample PeaSoiSIISIP2007_FD_187696 | JGI IMG/M metagenome (GOLD analysis project Ga0209415, IMG submission 187696) | Peat soil microbial communities from Weissenstadt, Germany - SII-SIP-2007 (SPAdes) (version 2) | ecosystem: Environmental > Terrestrial > Soil > Wetlands > Peat | place: Germany...
GTGCTGAGGTAGCCTAGCTCGGCCAAGGCGCCAGATTCGAGATCTGGTGGTGCGTATGCATCGCGGGAGTTCAAAGGCCCCTCGGGGACCTACCCCGGCGGCGGACACTCTCCCCCTCAGCGCTCCCTCCCTCTCGCTCGAGGTCGAGGTCGCCCGCGCTGGACGATCGCACCTTCACCATATCGAAGTCGCCCCGGGGACGCTGGTTCGAGAGGTGGTCCGCCGGATCGGGCTCGCCCCCGAGGGAACGGCTGTCCTGATCGATGGGGCACCGGTCCCTCTCGACCAGTCGATTGACGCGGTCGTCAAGCTCGTTGTCGTGCCGACCTTTTCCGGTGGCTGACCTTCCCCCGGGCGCGTCGACCGGCGCCGAATGGGCCCCCCACCGCGAGCGGAGACGCGGTAGGACGACGTGGATTCCTCTCGGATAGACTTTAAACACGCGCTCACCGTCTCTAGGTCGGTCTGGGACAAATCTGTGCCATCTAGTTGCCCGATCTGCGAACAACCGATCTCTGCGACCGGCTCGCACTGCACGGTCTGTGGGTTCCCGACCGCCCTCGCAATCGAGGGTCTCCGCTCGATGGAACCGGTGGGGGGACCCGCACGTACGGACTCGGACCCCTCCGTCATGAAGAACCACCCGGTCGCTCCCCCGACGCCCGAGGCCGAGCTTGCGGCTCGCATCAGCCGCGACCTTCGGGCCAAGATGATGCTCGTGCGCGATCTCGGGCGCTCGTTTCCCGACGCAACCAGCGAGCTGTGCCAAGCTGCCCTGAACGAAGCGGAGGGCCGGGAGAGCGAGGCGCTCGAGACCTTGCGGGGCGCCCAGTCACGGCTCGAGCGGGAGATCGACGACCTCCTCGAGCAGCGGATCCGCTCCACGAGCGAACGGCGCGACTCGCTCGCCCAGATCGGCGTCCGATTCTCGCTGGGTCCGCTATGGAAGGACATCGCCGATGAACTCGCCCAGGGGCGCCGGGAGGACGTGACCGCGACCCTACTGGAAGCCGAGCGCCGGGTCGCCCAGTTCGAGTCCGATTGGAAGGGGATCCAAGGCCTCCTCGCCCAGATCGAAGGACTCAAGACGGAGGCGAGCGAGCTCGGGCTTCCGCTCGGCGAGATCGCCTCCGAGCTCGAAGGGATCCGGGACCGCCTGGAGGCCCCGAACCTTACCGAGGAATCGCTCGACGAAGTCGCCCAGGCGGCGGCCCAGACCCTCATGCTCCTCCACGAAGCCATCCCGACCTCCCTCGAGGAGGAACTCCAGCGTCACGCGGTGACGCTGGACCGATTCCCGGAGGAACACGTTCCGAGCGCGGTCGCTCGAAGGCTCCACGTGGAAGCGTCGCGGCACCTCAAGAAGGGGCGCCTCCCCGAGGCCGTCCAGAGCGTCCGCGAACTCCGGCACCAGATCGAGGCGATCGAACGCGAGGAGGCGGAGGGAGCCACTCAACCCCCTGTCCCTCCGGCCCCTTCGGCGCGCGAGACCGAGGCCGAGACGCTCGACCGGCTGCTGAAGAAGGCCCGCACCCTCGCCGCGCGGGTCCGAACGCTCCCGCCGGACAGCGAGACCGCGCGCGAAGCGGCGATGGAGATCCGCACCGCGACGGAGCTGCTCAAGACTCGCGAACTCTCGGAGGCCGACCAGACCCTGGCCCGCCTGATGCGCATGCTCTCGGCCGAAGGAACGAGGGAGTGAGCCGTGCCGAACGACCCGACCCGCACCGCCGACCTCCGCCGGAAGATGGAGGCTCTGGCCGCCCGCGCCCGCCCGCTCGAAGCGGAGGGCCTCCCCTTCCCGACCGCCCAGATCCAGCAGGCGTTCGACCAGGCGCTGGCCACGGGAGCGCCTGCGGCCGCGGAACAGGTCGTCAAGCGGGGAGAACTCCTGCTCACCCGGGTCGGCGAGGACTGGACCTGGGTCAAGGAGATCCTGCGTCGCGCGGACGAGCTTCGGGCGATCGCCGGAACGATCGGGGTCGACCTCGGCCTTCTGGACGCCCGCGTCGGCAACCCGCGCAAACGGCTGATGGTGGACACGCTCAGTTCCGGATCATTGCAGCGGGCCGCCGCGAGCGCGTCGCTCGCTCTCGCGGTCCTCAACGATGCCGTCCCGAAGTTCTGCCTCCAGGAGGCCCAGCAGCTCGGTGGGGCGATCCGCAAGGCCCGCGACCGAGGGGAGGAAGTGACGGTGGCGGCGAGCTCGTTCTCTCGACTTCTCCAATCCGCTCAGGACCAGAATCTCCCGACGATGGCGCAGCGGTTGGTGGAAACCCGGAAAGCCGTGGCGCGCATCCCGCGGGCGCCCGCTCTTCCGCGCATCAGCGAGAACGAGGAGGAGGAGATCCTGCTCGAAGCACGGAACCTCGCTCGCCGCCTGCAGCGGATCAAGGGGAGGGCACGGGATGCGAGCAGCGCGGCCCGTCTCATGACCCAAGTTCGCGCCGCGCTCGCAGAGGACCGTCGCTACGGGACCCCCGAGGAGGAGATCGAATCTCTCTGGCTGGAGGTCGACCGGCTCACCAAGGAGCACCGTCGCGCGGGGGAGGCGCCTCCCGGAGCAGATCGACGGGAGGCCGACGAACGCCGGCCCGCCGAGGTCGTCCCGGTCGCCGAGCAGGGCGATCTGGTCTATCCCCCCATGCCACCTCCGATTCCCGACACACCGAGCCCCGCCCTCGTCTCCGCCGACGGGGCGGATCCCGACGAGGAACCCCCGCGCTCCCGGCGAGGGTTCGCCGCATCGTACATCACGCCCGAACTCCCGCCGCTCCCGGACGGGATGGACGACCCGAACCTCCCGGCGAACCGCGCTCGGGCGCGGCTGCGCGAGCGGCCGTAACCCTTTTATATATATCGCAAGTCGTTTATATGACTTGTCGCGGGGAAGCGCCCGGGCATCACCCCGTCCCGTAGGGACGGTTCTCGCCGTCACACCCACGGGAAATTTTACGGTGCGCGCGAGCGGGCCGGACGTCACGCCCGAGCGCGCTCGGGTCGCCGATGACCGGGGCAATGTGCGGGGCGTGGTGGTCCGGGTCTTTGGACCGGTCGCGAGGCCGTACTACTCGGTCCGACCCCGTCGGGCGCTGACCCCGGCCGAGGGCCTGAAGATCATCGGATCGACGCTCTGGATGGAATAGATGAAGGCTCCGGCGCCCCCGAAGACGGCCCCACCCGAACCTCCCGCCCCGCCCGTGGCGGAGAAGACGTCGACCCGACCGGACGATATCGTCGTGCCCACGCGATGCACGAGCTGCGGCTCCTCGCACCTCACCCGCGACTACGAGCGGGGCGAGATCGTCTGCGACGAATGCGGACTCGTGCTCGAGGAATCGATGATCGACCAGGGCCCGGACTGGCGCGCCTTCGACGCCGAGCAGGGCGAGAAGCGGGCCCGCACGGGCGCCCCCACCACCCTCACGATCCACGACAAGGGGCTCTCCACCGAGATCGGATGGAAGAACCGGGACCCGTACGGCAAATCCATCCCGACGAGGAACCGGGCCCAACTCTACCGCCTGCGGAAGTGGCAGCGCCGCATCCGCGTCTCGAACGCCACGGAACGGAACCTCGCCTTCGCGCTGGCCGAGCTTGACCGGATCGCCTCCGGGATGGCGCTTCCGCGGAACGTCCGCGAGACCGCGGCGATGATCTACCGGAAGGCCGTGGGGCGGAACCTGATCCGCGGCCGCTCCATCGAGGGCGTGGTCGCGGCGTCGCTCTACGGGAGCTGCCGCCAGTGCAACGTGCCCCGCACGCTCGACGAGATCGCGTCCAAGTCGCGCATCGGCCGCAAGGAGATCGGGCGCACCTACCGCTTCATGACGCGCGAACTCCACCTCAAGCTCATGCCGACGCGTCCGCAGGACTACATCCAGCGGTTCTGCTCCGAACTCAAGTTGAAAGGCGAGATCCAGACCCGCGCGAACGAGATCCTGAAGCAGGCGACCGACCGGGAGCTGACCAGCGGCCGGGGACCGACCGGAGTGGCGGCCGCGGCGATCTACATCTCCAGCGTCCAGTGCGGAGAGCGCCGGACCCAGCGGGAGGTCGCCGAGGTGGCGGGCGTCACCGAAGTGACGATCCGTAACCGCTACAAGGAACTCACCGAGAAGCTGAACCTCCGCGTCATGCTCTAGGTTCGAGCGCCACCCTCAAGAGGCCCGCCCCGGTCGTCCGTCGATGGCCCGGACGCTCGCGGTCGGTGTGCTCGTCTCCGGCGAGGGGACGACCCTCGATGCGCTCGCGGAGATGACCGCGGGAGGTCATTTGCCGGCCCACTTCGCGCTCGTCGTCTCCGACCGCCCCCACGCCCCCGCGATCGAGCGGGCCCGCGTGCGAGGTCTGCCGACCCTGGTCCTCCCCACGCACGGGGTCGGCGCGGACACCTGGGGGGACCGGCTCACCGCCGAGCTCGAGGCCCGGGGCGTGGAATTGGTCGTGCTCGCCGGGTTCCTCTCCATCCTCCCCTCGCGCTGGGTAGCGCACTGGAAGGGCCGCGCGATCAACCTGCATCCCTCGCTGTTGCCCCGCTACGGGGGCCCGGGGATGTACGGCCGCCGGGTGCTCGAAGCCGTGCTCGCGGCGCACGAACGAACGACCGGCGCGACCGTCCACCTCGTCACGGACGAGGTCGACGGAGGCCCTCCGATCGGGCAGGAGCGCGTCCCGGTCGTTCCGGACGATACGCCCGAGACGCTACGCGAGCGCATGGCTCCGGTCGAGGTCGCGTTGCTCGCGCTCACGATCCGGCGGTTCGCCGAGGGCGCACTTCCGCTGCCCTACGTCGTCTCGGACGGCGCGGCGCCGCGCCGCGGCGAACGCGACGCCCGCGGCTGAGCCCGTCGGCGAGCCCGGGGCGAGGGGCCCATCAGCGCGGAGAGCGGGGTCGTACGCGCGGCGAAGCTGGTGAGGACAATGTGACGGGTGGTCTTCGGGGGGAACAGCTTCCTTTCCGCCGCCCGCCGCTCGACTTCGGCCTTCGGGATCGGGGGCCCCTCGCCCCAACGTTCGAGCCGGACGTCGGGAGAGTAGTACTCGACCACCCACGCCGGGACCCGCTCCGCCCCTAGGCGCCGCAGCGCGGCGACCCGGTGATGGCCGTTCAGGATGATGCCGGACCCGGCGGCGACCCAGATCGGGTCGGCGACGACCTTCGTCCGTCGGATCTCCTTGACCAGCTGGTCGACCGCCTTCGGCTCGATCTCCTCGTGCTCGCGGAGGTCGCGGAGCCGGATCAGTCGGAAGACGGGTTCCTTCATCGGGGCGGGATCCTGGCTCATGCGGCGGCCCCCTCTCGCAGTTGGGTGAGCGCGCGGCGGACGTAGACCGTGATCATGCGGCGGCGGTAGTCCGGGAGCAGGAAGGTGTTGTGAACGGGACGGACCGCCCGTTGCACCTCGGCCGCGAACGCGGCGAGGCGGTCGTCGGAAAGCTCCTCTCCGACGAGCGCCTCGGTCAGCTCATCGAACCGGCGGGGATACGGGTCGGCCCCACCGACGGCGAGGCGCAGGGAGCGGACGCGTCGACCCTCGAAGACCCCCGCGGCGGCCACGCCCAACTCCGGGAAGTCGTACGACGGTCGGACCCGGAGCTTGAGGTAGGTCCCCGGCCGACCGCGAGCCACGGTCGGCAGATGCACCGCGACCAACAGCTCGCCGGGGCGGAGGTGCGTGCGGCGGATCCCGTCCCCCTCGAGGTCGTACAGTTCAGGGAGCGGGATGCGACGGCGGCCCTCCGGCCCCGCCACCTCGACCTCGGCGTCGACGACCATCAGGGCCGGCGCGAGGTCCCCCGAGAACGTGGCGTAGCACTTCTCCTTCTGCGGGACGACGTGACAGCGGTCGCCGTCCGCCTTGAGACAGTAGCCGAGGCTGGTCCGCCAGAAGTAGCTCTGGTTGAAGAAGAAGCAGCGGGTCTCGACCAGCAGATTTCCCCCCACGGTCCCGCTCGCGCGCACGAGCGGGGTCGCGACCTCGCGAACCGCGCAACGGAGCGCGGGGTACGCGGCCGAGAGCTCGGGGTCGGCCTCGAGGTCGGAAAGGCGCGCCATCGCCCCCAGGCGCGAGAGCGAGTGCCCGCGCAGCTCGTCGATGTCCTCGAGCGCGACGAGGTGCGGCTTGAGGTTCAAGTGCATCTTGTAGTTCGGGAGGAGGTCGGTCCCGCCCGCCAGGTAATCGAATCGCCCTTCCAGCTCCCGCGACAGGTGGACCACTTCCTCGACCGAGGAGGGACGGTGGAGTTCGAACGGGTCGAGGTGCATCGGACCTAGGCCCCCTTCCACGGGCGACCTTCCGTTCGGCGGTGGTCGATCCCCTTCAGGACGCGGTCGGGAGTGATCGGGAGCTCGCTGAAGCGCACCCCCAGGGCGTCGTAGAGCGCGTTCCCGACCGCAGGGAGGATGGCGATGAGCGGGCCCTCGCCGGCCTCCTTGGCCCCGAACGGTCCCTCCGGGTCGTCGTCCCCGACGAGGAGGATCTCGACCTCGGGCATTTGCTGGGGCATCGGGATCTTGTATTCGAGGAGCGAGGGGTTCATCAGTCGGGTCCCGCGGTAGTTCATCGACTCGCCCATCACCTGGCCGAGCCCCATATGGATGGACCCCTCGATCTGTCCTTCGACCGCGAGGCGATTGAGCGCCCGACCGCAATCGAACGCCGCCCACACTTTGAGCGCCCGGTAGGCGCCGGTGTCGACGTCGACCTGCACCTCGGCGACGTAGGCGGCGAACGAGTAGGCGGGAGCGGTCCCGGCGCGGGCCCCCTTGAACGTCCCGCCCATCTGAGGAGAGTTGTAGGCGCCGCTCGCCGTCAGGGCGCCCGAGCGCTCCATCGCCTGGTGGAGCGCTTCCATGAACGTGACCCCGACCGAGGGCTCGCCACGGACCTGGATCCGTTCGTAGGCGACCTCGAGCGAGTCGACGGGTCGCGAGAGCCGCTCGGCGGCGGCGGCGAAGAGATACCCTCGAAGTTGTTCGGCGGCCGCTCGCGCCGCGTTCCCCATCATGAACGTGACCCGGCTCGAGTACGAGCCCAAGTCGACCGGGCTCACGTCGGTGTCCACTCGCTGGACGTGCACGCGGTCCAGCGCGACTCCGAGGACCTCCGCGACGATCACCGCGAGCAGCGTATTGGACCCCTGCCCGATGTCCGCCTGCATCGACTGGACCGCGATCCCTCCGTCCATGTCGACCTTCAGGTGGACCGTCGACTGGGGCATCTTGGGCGTGAAGTGGATGGGGCTGTTCGAACCCGAGATGTAGAATCCGCACCCGAGCCCGATGCCGCGTCCGTAGGGTAGCTTTCGGAACTTCGAATCCCAACCGCTCTTTACGCGAGCGGCGGCGAGGCACTTCCGGAACGACGTCGAGGTGATCCGGAAGTCATTGATGGTGGTCGAGTTCGGCGGGAGCGCGTTCCGGTCGCGGAGGTCGAATGGGTCGACGCCGATCTCCTCGGCCAGCTGGTCGAGCGCGAGCTCGACGGAGTAGCGAATGTTCGTCCCTCCGTGGGCGCGCATCGCGCCGGACGGCGGCTTGGTCGTGTAGACGCGCCGTCCGCGGTAGCGGAAGTTCGGGACCCGATAGGGGCCCATCGAGAGGACGCCGTTGTAGTACGTCGTGACCGTCCCGAACGAGCTCCACGCGCCCCCGTCGATCAACGCCTCGATGTCGTAGGCGAGGATGCGGCCGTCCGCGTCGGTCGCGATGCGGACGTCGTTCTGGGTGGGGTGGCGGCCGTGGTTCGTGAAGAAGACATCCTCCCGGTCGAAGAGGATCTTCACCGGTCGTCCGGTCTCGATCGCGAGCGCCGCACAGACGATCTCGTGAGGGAGCGGGTCGGACTTCCCACCGAAGCCCCCGCCGACCTCGGGCTTGATGACCCGGATCCGGTGCATCGGGATCCCGAGGACCTCGGAGAGCGATCGATGGAGGTAATGGGGGACCTGGGTCGCGCTCCAGACCGTGAGGCGGCCGTCGGGAGTGGCCTCCGCGATCGTCGCCATCGGCTCGGTAAAGGCATGCGTCACGCCGGCGAACGTGCCGCGCACGCGGGTCCGGTGGGCGGCCTGCGCGAACGCGGCGTCCACGTCGCCGAAATGCTGGACGACCTCCTTCTGCACGTTCGAGCCCATGAGGCCGCGCGCGTGGATTTGCTCCTTGACCGGGCCGGTCCCGTCCCGCGGGTCGGAATAGTCGGGCAGGATCTCCACGTCGATCTTGATCTTGGCCAGCGCCGCCTCCGCGGTGCGTTCGTCCGCCGCCGCGACGGCCGCGACGATATCCCCAATGTAGCGCGCCTTGTCCACGGCGATCGCCGTCTCGTCGTGCGTGATCGGCAGCACTCCGAAGGGGATCGGATACTTCTCCCCCGTCAGGACGGCGAAGACGCCCGGTACGGCCCGCGCCTCGGTGACGTCGATCGAGCGCAGCCGCGCGTGGGGCCAGGGACTCCGCAGGAGGCGTCCCACCAACATCCCTGGGCGTTGGATGTCGTCCGTGTATTCGGCCCGGCCGGTGACCTTGAGCGGTCCCTCGACGTAGGGGATCTTCGTCCCGATGAGGCGGTAGTCCCGGGGCGCGGAGGAAGCCATCAGGCCGTCTCCTTCGACGCCGCCTCGATCGCATCGACGATCTTGATGTAGCCCGTGCAGCGGCACAGATTTCCGGCGATCGCCCGCTCGATCTCCTCCCGGCTGGGGTGGGGGTGGTCCCGGAGCAGCGCCGTGGCCGTGATGACGAAGCCGGGCGTGCAGAACCCGCACTGCGTCGCTCCGTGCTCGACGAACGCTCTCTGCACCGGGGAGAGGCCCTGGGGCGGCGAGACGCCCTCGATGGTGGTAACGCTCCGGCCCTCCACGAGCCGGGCCAGTGTGAGACAGCTCAAGGTCGGGCGGCCGTCGACCAGCACGGTGCAACACCCGCAGGTGCCCAGGTCGCACCCGCGCTTCGTCCCCGTCAGATGCAGGTCGTCGCGGACCAGGTCGAGAAGGACCAGGGCCGACTCGGCCGGCACCTCGACGGGGTGGCCGTTGAGCTGGAACCTAAGGGGTCCGGGAGACGGCATTCTTCGACTCCTCCGACGCACGGGCATCCCGCGCGGCGGTCCGTACGATGGTCGGGTGTCGCTCGGCCACGATCTCGGCGACGATGCTGACGGCGATCTCCGGAGGGCTCTCCGCCCCGAGGTCGAGGCCGACCGGAGACCGTACTCGCGCCAACGCCTCCCTCGAGATCCCCCGCTCCCGCAGCTTCGAGTACATGTGCTCCCGTTTCGCGGCGCTCGCGATGAGACCGATCGCATTCGGGAACCGCTCGATGGAATGGGCGAGGACCTCGAGGTCCTTCATCGCGTCGTATCCGAGGAGGTAGAGGTGCGTGAACGATTCGGGTTCGAAGACGTCCCAGAGCCGTTCGGGGTCGACGACCTCTCGGCGGTCGGCCGTCGGGAAGCGCTCCGCGCCGACCCAGTCGGGGCGGTCGTCGGCGACGCTGTAATCGTACTCGAGCGTAGGAAGGAGGGTGGCCAAGGCGAGCGCGACATGTCCGCCACCCCACAAGAGCAGGTTCGGTCGGGCCGTCACGAATTCGAGGGCGATCTCCACGGAACCCCCGCAGAGGCTGGGGAGACCTCCCGGGGTCCATGCCTGAAGGTCGAAGTGGTACAGGTCCCCGGCCCGCGAAGTGAACGCTTGGGCGGCCAGGGCTTTGACCTCCTCCTCGAGCGCCGCGCCTCCGACGGTTCCCATCGTCGAACCGTCCGCTCGGATGATCATCGAGGCACCCAGCTTTCCGGGGACCGAGCCGGTCGTCTTCACGACCGAAGCGCGGACGAACGGCTGATGGGATTCGAGGAGGCGCAACGCCTCCCTCGTCTGTCGCCGGTCCATCCTAGGGGGCTCCTTGCGACCGCCATTCGTCGTGCGCGCTCTGGTAGGCCTCGGGCGTGTCGACGTTCGCGACCACGCCGGAGTCCTCGACCGCGACGCGGCGGACCTGCGGACCGAATTCGGGGAGGAGCGACCGCAACGGTGCGTCGGAACGGAGGTCCATGAGATCCGGGCGGATCGAGGAGCGCCAGAGGACCGGGTGGCCGCCGCGACCGCGGAACGTAGGAATGAACCAGACGGCCATCAGGTCCGTGTCGCGGACCGCGCCGAGGGTCTCCACCGTACGCGGTGCCACGAACGGATGGTCGACGGGCCAGAGGAGGATGTCCCGGTCCTCGGAAACCGCCCGGAGGCCGGCGTGGACGGAGGCCGTCCGTCCCTCGTACCAGTCCTCCGCTTCGACCAGCTCGACGTCGAGTCCCCGGAGTTCGTGGGCGATGGGCAGGTGGTGCGTCCCGGTGACGGCGACGACCGGGTCGAATCCCTCCCCGAGGCAGATCTCGGCGAGGCGACGTATCGCGGTCTTCTCGCCGGTGGCCAGAAGCGCCTTCGGGAACCCCCCGAAGCGCTGGGAAGCCCCGCCTGAAAGCAGAATCGCCGCTGTGGTCATGGACCGACGGAAGCGAACCCCCGCCTCGTAGGGAAGGCAGTACGAGGCCGCTTGATAAGTGAGCGGCTGATTCCCCGCGTCGGCGGGGGAACCCGCTCCTCCTCCGTCCCGCCCCTCGATGGGGCCCGGTCGGCGGTGCCTCGCGCCCTGACTTTAAATAGGTGGGCTGGGTGGGCGCGCCACTCCATGACCCATCCGAACGACGTACCGCCCTCGTTGCTCCTCCCTCCGTTGGCCGCCGAGCTCCGGACCCGCGGAGCCGTCGCGCCGCCCGTCTGGGCGACGTTCGTAAAGACCGGCGTCCACAAGGAGCGGGCCCCGGTGGAGCCCGACTGGTGGTATCTGAGGAGCGCCTCCGTGCTGCGCAAGATCTACGTCAGCGGGCACGTAGGGATCCAGCGTCTCTCGGCCGAATACGGGGGAAAGCGCGACCGGGGCAGTGCCCCCTACCACGCGCGGTCTGGCTCCCGCGCCATTCTCCGCGAGATCGTCCAACAGCTCGAGAAATCGGGGCTCGTCAAACCGTACAAGAACATGGGTCGCCGCGTCAGCCCGGAAGGGCAGAAGCTGCTCGACCAGGTCTCCCAGAAGACGATGAAGACGCTCGCGGAACAGCGGCCCGAACTCGCCAAGTACCTCTAGTCGTTTCCAGGTGGGACGGAGAGAGTTGGCCCATGCCCGATGCGGAACTCGAGGAACTGCGCCGGCGACGGTTGCAACAGCTCCAGGAAATGCAATCTCCCGACCTGGGCGCGGCCCAGGCCTACAACCAGCAGGAAGCCGAGATGCAACGCCGCGACGCGGAGCGGGCGGAGATCCTGCGCCGGATCCTCACCCCCGAGGCCCGCGAGCGCCTGGGGCGCATTCGCCTCGCGAAGCCCGAGGTCGCGAACTCGGTCGAGCAGCAGCTCATCCAGCTCGCCTCCACCGGTCGACTCCAGCGCCAGGTCGACGACGCCACCCTTCGAGCGCTCCTCGAGCGGGTGACGCCCGAGCGGCGCGAGATCAAGATCACCCGGCGCTGAACCGAGGAAGGTCGAATGGCGAATCGTAGGAAGAGCCTCGCGCGCAAGGTCCGACTGTTCCGCGTCGTGAAGCAGAACCGGCGCGTGCCGGCCTGGGTCATGCAGCGGACCGACCGCCGCGTCACCCGCCACCCGAAGCGGCACTCCTGGAAGCGCGGCCACTTGCACAAGTGAGGGGGGTTCTCTAACCGATGGCGAACAAGAAAGCCGCCGGGGGCCGTCGCGTCGAGGAGCTGGAACGCGAGTATGTCATCCCCCTCCGGGCGAGCCAGCACCAGCCCTCCCGACGTCGCCGGGCCGGGCACGTGCTGCTCACCGTCCGGCGGTTCGTCGTGCGCCATATGAAGGGAAAGCCCGAAGACGTCTGGATCGACCCCCGGCTCAACGAGCACGTCTGGCAACACGGGATCCAGCACATCCCCTCGCAGGTGCGGGTCAAGGCGATCCGCTTCGAGGACGGCCTCATCGAGGTCGACCTCTTAGAAGCGGAGTGAACCGCCTTCGCAGGAGAGCCCCCGCGTGCCGGTCGGTCGTACCCTGTACGGGGGCAGCCCCTATCTTGGCGTCTACCTCAAGGCCGGGGAACTGACGGCCCTCGCGCCGAGCGCGGTGCCGCGCGGTCTCGCGCACGACGTGGAGCGACTGCTCGGCGTCCGAGTGATCCGTACCCAGGTGCTCGACACCGAGGTCGTCGGGGCGTTCGTCGCGATGAACTCCCACGGTCTCGTCGTCGGGGACGACCTCTCGGAGGAGGAGCTCCATTCGCTCGACGGGATCGGCCGCGTCGCCGTGGTCCGCCACCGTCAGAATGCGATGGGGAACAACGTGTTGGCGAACGACCATGGGGCCCTCGTCCACCCGGAGTTCTCGGCGGAAGCCGTCGACCGGATCGGACGCGCGCTCGAGGTTCCGGCGCTCCGAGGGACGATCGCCGGACTCGGCACCGTCGGCATGGCGGGCATCGCGACGAACAAGGGCGTCGTCGTTCATCCGAAGACTACCGAGGGGGAGGCCGAGGTTCTGCGGGACCTGCTCGGTGTCCCGGTCCACCGATCGACCGCGAACTTCGGTGTCCCGATCGTCGGGGCGTGCTTGGTCGCGAACTCGCGAGGCATGATCGTCGGCCGTCCGACCACGCCGGTCGAGATCGTCCACCTACAGGAAGGCCTGCAGATCTTCGACTAGGGCGCACGCGCTCGCGGGGCGCTCGGTCCTACGTTCCGCGCTTGCGCTTCACGTACCGGGTCGCATAACCAGCGATCCGGTTGGCGAGCTTCTTGTAATGGACCGTCATCTTGCCGTCCACCATCACCCCGAGGTCGGTCAGCTCGAGGACCTTCTGTTTGTTCTGGGCGAAGTCCCCCGTGAAATCGTTGGGATAATGGCGGATCAGCTCGATCGCGACCCGCTTGATGTAAGTCTGCCGGATATTGCCCATGTGGGCGCTCCCACTCTCCACGACTTATAAAGGTGGCCCTGGGGCGGCGGCGCAGGGTCCGGAGCGGCCGGACCGGGGGTTCCACCGCCGACCGGGCATGACGGATAACACCCTCGAACGCGATGTCATCGTTGCGGAAGCCACAAATACCCCACACTCGGTAATTGCACCTGTGCATTTCGGCGGAATCGTTCAGGGAGGTCCCTGAACTCATCCGGGTCCTCCCGGTCTTGGAGTCCCTTTCGGTATGCAGGATGCCAGCGGCGGGGCGCCGGTCGCCCCCGCGCGGGAGCGGAATGTGCTCGTGCTCGACCTGTCCAAGAGCATGCTCGCCCCGCTGCCCGAAGTCGGCAGTGCGAAGGGAGAGCACCAGAAGGTCGAGGTCGCTCGGACGGCCGTCTTTCGTATCCTTCAGGACGCCGCCAACTCGGGGTCGCTCTTCGGGCTCGTCACGTTCACCGAGACGGTCCGCGCCCCCGTGCCGTTGGGCGAGATCCACAAGGAGAACCTGCCCTACATCGAGAACCTCATCTCGCTCCTCCAGCCCAGCGGCCGCTCCGCGATCTGGGATGCCCTTGCGGCCGGGGCCGACCTCCTCCGGATGGGCACCCGTGGGGTGCAGGGGAATCTCGTGCTCGTGACGGACGGCTGGGACAACGCCTCCCAGCGCTTCGATGTCCGGGCCCCGGACCAACCCACGGTCCAGTCCGGTCGGGTCGACCTCGTCCCGTACTTGCTGCCCACCGGCTCCAACTTGACGCTCCGCGTGATCGGGATCGGCAGCGGCGATGAGCGGGACAAAGGGGTCGATGCGGGACGGGTCCACCGGGTGCTCGACCAGATGACGGCCCGTGCCGCCGAGCTAGGATTGCCGGCCGCGTTCAGCTACCAGGAGGTCACGACCGGCACCCAGCTGTTCGCCCAAATGGTCCACGCGTTCATCGACGTCGGGTACGAGGACGACCGGCCGATCGAGGAGCTCCATCCGGAGGAGCTCGCCCACCACGCCGCGAACGCGGCCCGGGCCCTGAAGGAACCTCAGCAGCACGCGACGGTCGGGCGACTCCACACCGCGTCCCTGGCCGCGAGCAGCGCTTATTCGGAGTCCCCCGAACTCGAGGTCGATGTGATCGCCGGTGCGGGCGGTGCGTCGACTCCGGTCTACCTCAAGGAGCGGTACGGTCCGCTCGGGGAAGTGGTCGAGGCCTACCTCGGCGGTCAACCCGACCGGGCGCTCGAACTCCTGCAGCGGGCCGCGCCGGTCCTCCCGCCCGTGACGCGCCTCTATTGGGAGGCTCGGATCCAGTTCGCCCGCCGTGCGATCGTCGAGGCGGCCCGGGCGCTCCTCCAGGCTTGGACCGAGGTGGAGAAACTGCCCCCCAGTTCTCAGACCCGGATCCTTCGCCGTCTCGCGCTTCTCCAGGCGCGGATGCAGAACGACAAGGAGACCGAGACGCTCGTTCGTTTCATCGACGAGACCGAGCACCGGCTCGCCAGCTCGGGCCCCGAGGTCCGTGCCCGGCTCCTCGACCTGTTCGCGAAGCTGATGGAACTCCGCGGGACCTACCAACTGACCCAACTGGCCGAGACAGGGGACCTGCAGGACGCCGCGGTCCAGCACGAGGCGGCGGTGGAGCAGGTCTTCGGCCAGCTCCAGGACGCCCGTCTCGACCTCGCGTCGGCCGGACCGGTCGCGGAAGGGGCGCTCGACTTCCTTGAGATATGCCTCGCGGAGATGCGGTAGGAGTCACGAATCCATGGGAGAGGTCAAGGTCACCACACGCACCCGACGGGCCCCCGGGACGAAGCGCGAGACGAAGAAGGGCCCCGACACCGCGCGGATCGCGGTCGTCGGGATCCCCGCCTCGGGGAAGACGACCTACTTCCGCTTCCTCGCGGGCCACTTCGGCCTGAACCTCCCGATCCTCTACGTCCCCGCCCGGGAAGACCGCGGACGACTTCCCATCTATGGCGACCTCGACAACGACGTCGCGCTCGAGGAAACGACCTACGAGACGACGGACCCCACCGACCCCGAGGGGAGCCTCGAAACGACCAGCCGCTTCTACGTCAACCGGCCCATGGAGGACCGGAAGAAGCTCTGGGTCGAGCTCGCCGCCGGGCGCGAGGATCAGGGCGTCCTCACCAAATACCCGCTCCCGACGAAGTTCAACCAGTTCGTCGAGATGAAGATGCGCTTCCGTTACGGCGCCCCGGGCGGGGAGGCCGGCTCGAAGCCGATGGAGCTCCAGACGATCGACGAGGCCGGCGGGATCATCGCCGATTACTTCACCTACGACCGGCTGTGGATCGACTCCGATACCGCCAACGTCTCCGAGAAGAGCTGCCGGGTCATCCCGCACTTCGATTCGTGGCGCCCCGACCGTAGGGACCTGTGGCGGCGCGGCCTCACGCTGCTCGGGCGGTTCGTCAACGGGGCGGACGCGATCATCCTCCTGCTCTCCCCCGCCCTCCCGTCGCTCCATGACCAGGCGCAGCAGGTCAACCTCGCGCGGGGCGTGTTCCGCTACGTGCGCTCCCGGAACCTTCCGCTCGTCATTGCGATCTCCAAGGCGGACAAGCTGAAGGAATTCTACACGGAGATCGAGCAGTCGGTCCGCGAACGCACCTACCAAAGCACCTTTGACACGGCGGACTTCCTGCTCCGCAGGGACGGAGGCGGGATGGGCACGATCCTGGTCGCGCAGGAGGGCCGTGGGCTCTCGACCAAGGAGGACGTCTTCCTGATCTCGAGCGCGGTCTCGACCGGCGGGGGCCATCCCCTCCTCGTCGGTGACAGCGGACAAGAGTCGCCGACCGTCGGGAGCCCGACCATGGGCGTTCCCGTGATGGTGAACACGACGCTCCCGTTGGCCCGGGCGTGCGAGCGGGTGCTCGAGCGGCGGGCGACCAAGGGGGCATGATGCCGGCCGACGGCGCGACCCCGACGGCCCACACTCCGATCGCCGTCGTCTGGTGCCGCCAGGTCGACAACGAGGCGGAGAGCCCCGGCTACACGACCATCCCGGACGATTTCCCCGGCCGCCGCGAGACCCTCGAGGCGATCCGGGTCGTCGGGAACCTGACCGTCAACGTCGCCGACACCCACGATTACTGGGACCCCGACCCGTCCCAGCCGCTTTCCTACTATCCGAACCTGTTCCTCTATCCGGCGGCCGGCGGGCGGTACACCTGCGTCGGCCGGATGTTCCTCTCCACCGAGGACCGCCCGCGGATCGGTATGAAAACGCTCGTCTTCGATACCGCGGCGCTCGTCGCTTCGGGGGAGTTTGGCGCCGCCGCCCTGCGGGCCCACGAGACCATGGGCGGCCGAACCAATTCCCAGCGGCCCGCGGCGGAGCCCGAGCCGTCCACCTACCAGGGCGTGGGGGAGGGTTTCCTCTTCCACCGGGGCTCCACGGAGCCGGTCGTCCTCGTCGCGGCCGAGCAGTGGGAGTCCGCCAACCAGGTGGCCCTCGACCTGGTCCGGACGCTCCCCACGCCGCTCGTCGCTCTCGGCGCGTTCCTGGTCTTCCCCTACTTCCTTCCGGTCGCGAAGGTCGACATGCACCAGTTCACCGAACAACTCCCGCTGGCCCTCGCGGTCATGCGCGTCCCCAAGGGCGAGGCCCAGGGGGACCGGCACGCCAAGCGAACCCAGGGGTGGGAAGCCGCCCCGGTCTCGCTCCGGGACCTGACCAAGCCCCCCGCGGGGCGCGGCAAGGACACCCTTCCGCTCATCCTCCAGTATGCCCGCGACCACGCCGAAGAAAAGCTGGCCGAGGTGAGCCGACGCGTCGACCTGGTCGAGCGACCCCGTCTGCGCGCGCTGCTGGATGACCCCGACCGTCAGGCCGGACGCGACCGTCGCAAGGAGATGTGGCGCATCGGCACCGCGATGGAGACGGCCGCCCTCATGATCTCGCGGCCCCGGGGCCGCACCGTCGCCTTGAGCGGAGAGACCGGTCGGCGGGCGAGCGAGTACGTGAAAGTACGGGTCGAGGGGGAGTCCGCGGGTTCCAGCGCTGCCGCGGCCCCGCTCCCCGCCGCCGGCCCGCCCTCGACCCCGCTTCCTCCGTGGCTCCAGCGGCCGGCCGACATCGCCGTCCCGGGCTCCGGCTCGATGACCGTTCCCGTATCGATCCAGACCGACCCATCGCTCTTCCCCCCCACGCTCTCTACGTCCTCGGACGCCGTACCGACCTCGTCGGCCCCGATGGCTCCCGCCGTCGTCGTGCCCACCGGGTCGTCCCCGCCTCCGGTGGACGAGACCGCTCTCCGGGAGCGGATCACCGCCGCGGTTCAGGAGAACGACACGAGAGCCCGCGCGAGCCTCGACGCCCGACTGATCGAGGCGAACGAGACCGGAACCCGGGCCCTCTATCAGGTGCAGAGCGACCTGACGCGTCGCATCAACACCCTCGAAGCCCGCCCCTACCCCGCCACCCTGGACCAGGTCGCGGGAGACGTGGAGCGGCGGCTGCGAACGAACCCCGACCCGCGCTTGGCTCAGCTCTCCGACAAGATCGAGAAGACCGTCAAGTCCGCCGGCGAGGTCTGGGCCTCGGCCCTTCGCCAGGAGCTGAAGCAGTGGGCCGAGGAACTCACCGCCCGTTCGGCGCACACGGAGGAGGAGCTGCGCGCGGCACTGGTCGCGCAGCTGGAGCTCGAGGTCTCGGAAGCGAAGGAACAGAATTCTGCCCTCCGCGAGCAGATCGAGGGACGCGTGCGGGCCCTCATCGACGGACGGTTCTCCGAGCTCGACCAACGACGCATCAAAGACGTCCGCGACCTCGAGCAACGGATGGGGCTCCTGGTCGACGGTCGCTCCAAGGATCTGGAGCAGCGACTCGCCACCTCGGTCGAAGGCCGCGCCCGAGACCTGGAAGGGAAGGTCGCATCGCAGCTCCAGTCGACCCGCACGCAGCTCGAGGAACGGGTCACCCAGAGTTCCAAGCGCCTGGAGATCGACCGTGAGGCGCGTCTCTCGGAGATCGGAGAGACGCATTCGAAGTCGCTCGCCGGCCTCCAGGTCCGGATGCAGGCCTACCTCGACCAGAAGATCCGGGAGGACCAGGATCACGAGCGCGGAAAGTATGTCGAACTCCTCGCCCGCCTCAAGGCCGAGGTCGACGAAGCCCTGGCCCGGACGATCGATTCCACGCGGTTCGACGCGGCGGTGCGGGAGCGCGTCGCCCGGGCGATGGCAGAGACCCGGGCCGAGCAGGTCAAGGCGATCGCCGAGGTCAACTCCGCGCAGTCCCGCGCGCTCACCGACGTCGAGAACCGGCTCCGGACCGACCACGGCTCCTCCCTCACCCGCCTCGAAGCGGTCGAGAACCAGATCCGCGCCCGTGAATCCGACCTGGCCAGCACCGAGGCGAAGGTCCGCACCGACGTCGAGGATATCGACCGACGGATGGGGGTGATGTCGGATCGCATGCTGCCGCTGATGCGCAAGACGTGGATGCGGATCGAGGAACTCGAGAAGGCGGTCGCCGCCGGTCCCAACGACGCCCGGTACGCCGAGCTGCGCCGGGAGCTGGGCCGCGAGCTGCGTCGGATCGAAAGCGAGCTCCACGATGAGGCGGCCGAGCTTCGGGACCGACTCGAATCCACGGTCACGAGCCAGGGAAAGATCTGGCTCAACCTCGTCCGCCAGATCTCGGAGGCGGGCTCGGGCTACGTGCCGACCGAGGAGGAGCTCCACCTGCGGGCCGCTCGGCGCACCGCCCGGCGCCCGCTCACCGGGGACGACTCGGACGACGACCGGGCGAGCCGCCCGCGGGCCCGGGAGACGCCGTTCGCGACCTTCGAGGACGACCCCGCGAACCCGCTCGACCCGCACACGTCCGCCGAGGACCGGCCCCCGACCCGCCGTCCCCCGCCGCGGACCGGCCGCGGCAGCCAGACTTAAACCCCGCTATCGCCTCGTAGCTCCCCGTGGGGACCGAGGGCGACCATCGCCATTGCAAGGTCTGTGGCAAGGTCTGCAACCCCGCCGACGACACCTGTTCCAAGGCGTGCCGTGCGAAACGGGAGGAGCTGCTCCGGACCCGGAAGACCTACACCTACCTCCTCTACGGGACGGTCGCGCTGGTGGCGATCGTCTTCCTGTCGGTCTACCTCTAGTTCGGAGCCCCCGTGAGGCGATCCGGCCGGGCGGTCCTCGGAGGGACGTTCGACCGCCTCCATATCGGCCATGAGAGCCTGCTCGAGACCGCGTTCCGCGTGGGTCGGGAGGTCGGCGTCGGGATCACGTCCGAGCGCTATCTCGCCGACCATCCCAAGCCGGACGGGGCTCCCCTCCAGACGTACGCGGTCCGCCGCCGCCACCTGACCGCCTGGCTCCGACGGCACCATCCGGATCGATCGTGGAAGGTGGTCGCCCTCGACGAGCCGTTCGGGGGCTCGGTCGCGCCCGGGGTCGGCGTGCTGGTCGTCTCGGCCGACACGGTGGACGGGGGTGCCGCCGTGAACGACGAGCGGAGGCGCCGCGGCCTACCGCCGGTGCCGATCGTCGTGGTTCCTCTCGCCCTCGCGGACGACCTTTCGCCGGTCGCTTCTCGCCGGATTCGCGCGGGCACGATCGACCGGAACGGTCGACGACGCTCCCCCATCCGGGTGGAGCTCCGGACGTCGGTGCCCTCGGACGCACGGGCCGCGGGCCGGGCGATCCGGGCCGCCTTCCCCCAAGCGGTCGTGGTTCCCCGACCGGCGGGCGCCCGCTCCCTCTCCACGAAGTCCCCGCCGAGGCCGTCCCGTCGGGCCGTTCCATCCGCGGAGCTCTCGGTCACGGTAGCTCGGTGGCACGACGGGGGCTGGACGGTGACCGAGCGCTCGCCGTATGTCACCCTGCTCCCCGTGCGTATCCGGGGTAGGCGTCCTTCCCAGCTCGCACGGGGCCTTCGGAGCCTCTTGCGGCCGTCGACCGGGCGCGGTCCGACGTAACCGTTTTAGACCCATCTCCTCCTCCCTCGGCCGATGGAATCGTACCTTCGAGTGACATTCGACAGCGAGGGGGCGAGCCCGTCCGACATCGCGGGACGCCTGCGTTCGATCGGGTTCGTCCCGACGCAGGGGAACTACGACTTTGTCTACGATTGGCAGGGCAGCGCGACGCACGATCAGGTGCTCGACCTGTCCGACGAGGTGACCCGGCGCCTGCGCGGCTACCGGGTCCTCTTCGAGATCGAGACGGTCTAGGCCCCCGTCCCGGCTCCGGGGCACCTTCGGGACCCCCGACCGCCGCCGCGCCGCCCTCCATCCGAGCAACCTTTTATCGAGCGCCCATTTCGATGCCCCGTCGTGCAGAAGTATCCGGTGCGTCCGAGCCATCGCCCGAATCTCGCCCCGGAAGCCTTGGAACGGATCCTTCGGACGCATTTCGAATCGGTCGGCGGCGCCGGGCCCGAGCGTACGGCCAGCTGGGGGGCGATCTCCCGGCTGAGCGCCCGCGCCGATGGGCGCGAGCTGCTCGTGGACGTGACGATGAACCCGAAGGTCTCCGTGGAGGTGGCGGCGGAGACGATCGCGCGGTACAACCGCTTCCTCGAGGAGACCTGCGGCTACACGACGAAGGAGCGGGCGAAGCGCCTCAAGAAGTCCGCCGTCACCCCCACCCCGGGGGAGTAGACCCGTGCGAGGCTCGCCGCCAGGACCGATCCCGTCCGGTGTCGGTTCGGAACTGGACCGGATCCGGCGGATCGTTTCCACCCAGTTCCCCATCTACGACACGCGCGTCGGACCGCAGTCCCTCGTCCTCGCCATCCAGGTCGACCCCACCCGTCTCGAGGGGAAATTTGACCAGCTCCGGCGCGACCTTTGGGCCGCCGGGTACATCCCGATCCTTCGCCGCCAGCAAGGGGAGGACTTTCTCGAGGTCGTCCCCAAACCTCGCCAGCGGGGCCGACGCGATTGGGTCAACATCGCCCTGCTCGCCGCCACGGTCGTGACGACCACGCTCGCCGGCGCGCTCATCTGGCTCACCTACGTCGGGGGCCAGACCCTCGCACCGACCGACTTCCTCAACGGGGCGATCTACTTTTCGATCCCCGTTCTCACGATCCTCGGTCTCCACGAGCTCGCGCACTACTTCATGGCCCGCCGGCGGAAGATCGACGCTTCGCTGCCGTACTTCATCCCGCTCCCGCCGCCGTTCCTCTTCGGGACCTTCGGGGCGTTCATCAGCATCCGCGAGCCGTTCCCCGACAAGAAGGCGCTCTTCGATATCGGGGCGGCCGGCCCGCTCGCCGGGTTCGCCGCGTCGATCCCGATCGCGCTCGCGGGGCTCTACCTCTCCGCGCACACGGTTGCGCTCCCGGCCACCTACTGCGGCCCCACGATCCTGGGCGTAAGCTACGGGAGCCTCGTCATCGGCCCCTCCCTGTTCTGGGAGTTCCTCGCCCTGTTCTTTCCGCATTCCCTCCTGACCCTCCACCCCCTCGCGCTCGCCGGCTGGGTGGGAATCTTCGTCACGTCCATCAACCTCTTACCGGCCGGCCAGCTCGACGGGGGCCACGTGTTCCGGGCCCTCTTCGGCGACCGGATCCGGTACGTCAGCTACGGGACCGTCATCCTCCTCTTCGGGCTCGGCCTGTTCTACACGGGCTGGCTCTTCTTCGGGATCCTCATCCTGCTGCTCGGCGTCCGCCATCCACCGCCCCTCAACGACATCTCCCCCCTCGACCGACGTCGGTTCTTTGTCGGAGCCCTCGTGGTGGCCGTCCTCGTCACCGGCTTCGTCATCCAACCGCTCTACACGCCCAGCTACACGGTCTCGATCACTCCCGGCGCCGTGGGATACGCCCCGTCGACGCCCCAGCTTCCCGTGAACGCGAGCCTCGCCTACTCGGTGGTGAACGGCGATCCGGTCTCCCACGGCTTCCTGTTCGTGGCGACCGTGGAGAACGTCTCCCTCAAAGAGAACAATACGACCACGTACCTACCCCCCGCCGCCCTGGCCAGCTGGGCGGCCGGCTCCGAGTGGGTTTTCCATCTTCCGGACGGAGAGTCCATCGCCCTCCAGGGCGGTTCGGTGAGCCTGCCCAGTGCGGACTATGTGGCGGTGCCCGGCGCCGGTTCGGGCAACAGTGCCGCCGTGGTGCTCGAGTTCGCCAACCCGGAGACCGCGCTCGCGGTCCAGGTCCAGGTCACCGCGAGCGAGCTGTGCGCCCCCTCCGGGAGCGGAACGGCGAGCACGACGTTCACGATCGTCCCTCCCTAAGGCGGACGCTCGTACACCCGGAACTCCCGCGTGAGACTGCGATGCACCCGCAGCGGCACGGACAGCACGCGACGCCACGGGGGATCGAGCGGGTCGTCCCCACCGGGTAGCACCAGCACCACCCGGCCCCCCGCCCGCACCCGTCCGGCCCAGCGGGGAATGACCCGGCGCGCCAGACGCACCGCCTCTTCGCCGCCGGTCCCGGACGAGCGACCGTAAGGGAGGTCGCTCAGCAATGCGTCGAACGGCCCGAGCGAGCCGGCGAACTCGACCTCTCCGGAGTCCCCCTCGACCATCGCTTCGGCACTGACCCCCAGGTAGGCGAAGTTCCGGAGAGCCCCCCGGATCATGGTCGGATCTCGGTCGATCCCGACGACCCTCGCCCCCAGGAGCGCCGCCTCCGCGAGGAGCGCCCCCGTCCCCACGAACGGGTCGACGACCCGGCCCCCGAGGGGAGCGCGAGCGAGGTTCGCGGCGGCCCGAGCGAGGCGGGGGTCGAGGCCGACGGGACGGCGGAACGGAAGCGCCGACATGCGCCGCGCCGACGCGGCGCGGCGGTCCACCGGGGCCGCCTCCTCGAGCCAGAGGGCGGGCCCGTTCGGCCGCGGGAGGAGCCAGAACCGGTGGTCGGGGTGCTCGAGGTCGATCCGACCGCCCGCCTCCTTCCACTGACGGGCCGCGAGGAGCACCTCGGCGTCGCGGGCACCCCCGGAAGGACGGCGGAACGGCCGGAACGAGGCGGTCGAGGCGGTACGGTCCGGCAGCGGTGATCCTCCGGGAGTGCCGGGCGTCGGGACCAGACATCGGTGCGCCAAGGCGAGGCGGCCGGCGAGAGACCGGGCCGCCTCACGGTCCAGCCGGACCTCGAAGACGGATTCGGCCCCCTCGAGCGGGCCGACAGCCTGGCCGCCCAGCGTGGCCGCCGCGGCCTCCGCTTCGGCCCGGGCGAGCTCGAACGACTCGCCCGAGAGCTCCACGTACACCGAGCTCATGGGGACCTCTCCCGGGACCATTCAGAAAGGCGTCTCCGGACGGATTCGGTGTGAGACCCTTCCCAGTACACGTGCCCGCACACTTCGCACCGGAAGAGAGGCTGGCCGGACTCCCACACTCGCTCGGGCACGGTCGCATCGCGACCCGGACGCTCGGTCGCGGCTAATGCGAGGAGACGACCGTTGCACAGGGTGCATCGCTCGAACTTGGGCTCGCTCGGCAGCGTGGGGAAGATCGCGCCCAGCTCACGCCACTGGTCCTCGATCTGAACGCCGGAGAGCCGGACCGACCCGCGCGCTCGTTGGGCGAGGGCCCGGTCCCGTGTGATCAGGACCCGCCCTTCCACGAGGGACCGACGTAGGACCTCGTCGTCGTCGAGCCCAGGGACGTAGGCCGTGTCGAGGCCGACGATGCGCAGGTAACGCGCGAGCCGGCCGAGCATCTCGTCCGCCCACCACGAGGAGGGCAGCCGGTCAGCCTCAGCGCGGGAATGAGATGAACCCTTGCCCGTCATATACCGGAGGCTTCCTCTCACCGCCCGACCAGAAACCATGCGCTTGTTTGGAACTAACGGTATCCGGGAGCTAGTGGGCGAGAAGCTCACGGCGCCCTTCATCGCGCGAGTGGCCGCCGGGATCACGACGGTCCTCGACCCCGGCGACCTCGTCGCGGTCGGTTGGGATGCCCGAACGTCCAGTCCGGAGATCGTCCGGATCGTCTCCGCCACCCTGGCCCTCGCCGGGCACCGCGTCGCGGAGCTGGGGGTCCTCCCCACCCCGGCCGTCCAGTACCTCGTCCCCCGCCTGGGGGCCCAGATGGGGATCATTGCCACCGCCTCCCACAACCCGCGGGAGTTCAATGGGCTCAAGTGCATCGCGGCCGACGGACTCGAAGTGCCCCGGAGCGTGGAAGAGGCCATCGAAGTAGCGGCCGAGGCCGGGAACGTGCGCACCGTGCCCTACGACTCGGTGGGCTCGATCTATCCCGTCGCGGACGGGGCCTACCGCTATGTCGACGGGATCGTCCATCAGGTCGATGCGGCTCGCATTCGGAAACGGCACTTCACCGTCGTCCTTGACTGCGGGAACGGGGCGAGCGTCACGACCGGTCCGGACCTCCTGCGAAGCCTGGGCTGCCGCGTCATCACGCTCAACGGGCACGCGGACGGAACGTTCCCGGGCCATCTGTCCGAACCGACGGAAGCGAACGTCCAGGACCTCATCCACATCGTTCCCGCGGTTGGGGCCGACTTGGGGATCGCCCACGACGGAGACGCGGACCGGGCGGTGTTCGTCGATGCGAGCGGTCGGTACGTCCCGGGCGAGGAGACCCTCGCCCTCCTCGCCCGCGACGCGGTCGAACGGGCCGGAGGGGGGATCGTCGTCAGTCCGGTCTCGGCGTCGCAGAGCCTGGAGGACGCGGTGCGGCCCCACGGCGGATCGGTCGTCTATACGCGGGTGGGCTCGCCCGCGGTCACTCACGAGATGCAATCGCAGCAGGCCGTTTTCGGGGGCGAGGAGAACGGAGGCCTGATCTTCCCGAAGTTCCAGTACGCCCGGGACGGAGGCATGTCGGCCGCCGGAATGCTCGACTTCTTGGTGCGCAAGGACTCCTCCCTCGCCGAGGCCCTGAAGAGCGTCCCCCGCTACGCCCTCGTACGCGAGAAGGTCCCGTGTCCGGTCGAGTCGCGGGGCCCCGTCATGGCCCACGTCGAGGCCATCCTCGCGGAGGGGGCCGACCGGGTCGTGACCCTGGACGGGATCAAAGCGTACCGTGACGGCGGCTGGATCCTTCTGCGCCCCTCGGGAACCGAGCCGCTCCTCCGCATCTTCGCGGAATCGAAGGATCCCGCGCGGGCCCGCGCGCTCGCCGACGAAGGTCTGACGGCGGTCCGGCGGGCGCTCGCGGCGGTGCCGCCGACCCGCTGACGTCTTTCCACCGGAGCGTCCGAGGCCTTCCGGTTAGCGCACCAGCGGCCCGATCACCAGCAGGCCGAGCAGGAGCAGGACGATGACGGTGAACGTGATCGCGGTGAGCGTCCGTTCCCCCCCGCGTCGGAAGTAGTAGAACCCGGACGCGACCCGGAGGATGGGGGTCGCGACCAGGACGAGGAGGCCGAGCGTGAGATAGGCGGCCGGATCGCCGGCAGCGAGGCCCGTGGCGAGCCCGGACAAGCTCAGAAACTGGAGGATCGGGTTCGAAGCGATCGCCTGGGCCGACATCACCGACGGGTGGATCAGGAGGTAGGCGACCAGGGCGCCGATGAGAAGGAGCAGCGACGCGTACAGGCCCGCGCGCAGCACTTGAGCCATCCGGGCGTACGCCGCGGGCGGAAGGGTAGGGTCGATCGGCTCGGCGGCTGCGTCGCTCATGGCAACCCCAGTCCCCGCAGGATCGTCTCGATCGCGAGGGCGGCGACCACCGGGATGAAGATCCACCGGACCGTCCGGTTCCGGAGTCCGGGAAGGACCTGACTGCCCACGTACGCGCCGGCGGCCGTCCCCACCGCCACCGGCGCGGCGAGGAGCGGGTTGACGTAGCCGGCCGCGAACAGGATGCCGGCCCCCGCGCACGCGGTGACACCGATCATGAAGTTGCTGGTCGCCGTCGCGACCTTCATCGGGAGACCCAAGTACCGCTCGAGGGCAAGGACCTTGAACACCCCCCCGCCGATCCCGAACATTCCGGACACGAGACCCGCGCCGAACATGACGCCCAGCGCCGGGGAGGTCTCCGCCGCTTGGTACGTCACGGTCCGGCCGGTCGCCCGGTCCACGTACCACCCTGAGAGACGGAGGGCTCGGGACCGGGCGTCGGGCGTGCTCGGACGCGGGGTCTCCTCGTTCCACCGGGAAAGGCTGCCGGGAATGATGGCGAGAAGGACGATCCCGAGAGCGACCAAGAGGGCGTCGGTGAGGCTCGCGCGGGCGAGGAAGACCGTCGCCGTCGCTCCGAGGATCGCCCCGGGGACGGTCGCGATCTCGAGGAACATCCCGATCCGGAGGTCGCTCAAGCGGTCGCGGATGTAGGCGGCTCCCGTGGTGGTCGAGGTCGCCAGGATCGTGATCGCCCCGGTGCCGATCGCCTCGGGGATCGGAACCCCGAAGAGCACTACGAGGGCCGGGATCACGACGACCCCTCCGCCCAGCCCGGAGAGCGAGCCGACCAGCCCCGCGGTCACCGAGAGGAGCACGAGGAGTATGACCAGCAGGCCAAGGTCCACATTCGGGACAGCCGCGGCATGGGAAAAAGCCGACGAGGTCCGGGCGGCGCCGCGCGCATGGGAACCCACGAAACCTATTCCGTCCCGCGCTCTAGCTGCCGGGCGAGGAAGGGAGCGATGGAGCTACGAGGTGGCCGGGTGGCGCCGGGGGCTCCGGGCATGCCACCGCGGTGGTCCCATTCCAACAAGGACGGGATCGGCACAGCCTATTCCGCCGACTCCCGTCTGTGGTACACCCTCTGGCGAGGGATCGTCACGGAGGTCTACTTCCCCACGATCGACACGCCCCAGCTCCGCGACCTCGAGTTCCTCTTCACCGACGGCGTCTCTTTCTTCCACGAGGAGAAACGAGACCTTACACCGACCACGGAGCGACCGGAATCCGATGGGCTCTCCTACCGGATCCGCTCCGAAGGACCCGAGAACCGTTACCGACTCCACAAGACCGTCCTAGCCGCGCCCCACCTGCCGTGCCTGCTCGTTCGGAGCCGCCTCGAGATTCTCGACCCGGCCCTCCAAGGCAAGCTGCGGCTCTTCGTTCTCGCCGCGCCGCACCTTCGCGTGGGAGGCTGGAACAACTCGGCGAGTGTCCAGGAGATCCTCGGACGGGATGTCTTGATCGCGGAGAAGGAGGGAGTCGCCCTCGCCCTCGGGGCGGACCGGCCCTTCCGCAAAGCCTCGGTAGGTTACGTCGGCCACAGCGACGGCTGGACGGACCTTCACTCCCACCGCGATATGAATTGGGAGTACGACCTCGCCCCGGACGGGAACGTCGCGCTGACCGGGGAGCTCGACGTCGGCGACCCCGAGGGGTTCACACTCGGGCTGGCGTTCGGCTCCAACGTCCCGGCCGCCGTGTCCGCGCTCTTCCAGGGCCTCGGCATGCCGTTTGACACGGCCGAGCAGCGGTTCATCGCCCAGTGGGAGCGCACCGCACGACGCGACCGGCTCCCTCGACGCCCGGCGCAGGCGCGGGGCGACCTCTTCGACGCGAGCCGCGCCATCCTGCTCGCCCACGAGGACAAGACGTACCCGGGCGCGTTCATCGCCTCCCTCTCGATCCCCTGGGGCAGTTCCAAGGGCGACGAGGACGAGGGAGGGTATCACCTCGTCTGGGTGCGGGACCTCTTTCATGCGGCCACCGGGCTCATCGCCTGCGGGTTCAACGAGGCCCCCCTTCGGGCGCTCATCTACCTCGCGACCCGCCAGCAGTCGGACGGGGGCTTTCCGCAGAACTTCTGGTTGGACGGGCGCCCGTACTGGCAGGGAATACAGCTCGACGAGGTGGCCTTCCCCATCCTGCTTGCCGGGAAGCTTCAGCGAATGGAGGGCCTTGCGGAGTTCGACCCCACCCCGATGGTGCTTCGGGCCGCCCACTTCTTGATCAACAATGGGCCCACGACGGAGCAGGACCGGTGGGAGGAGATCGGAGGGTACTCGCCCTCCACTCTCGCCCAGTCGGTCGCAGCTCTCACCGTGGCCGGGCAGTTCGCGCGCCGGGCGGGGATGCCCGACACGGCCACCTTCGTCGAGGAATACGCCGACTTCCTCGAAGCGCACATCGAGGCGTGGACGGTGACCACGCGGGGGACGCTCGTCCCGGAGATTCCTCGCCACTTCGTCCGGATCCGCCCGGCCTCGGTGAACGACCCGGATCCGTACGAGGGCCCCGACCTCGGGGTGGTCCACCTGTCGAACGTCCCGCCCGGAACTCCCGCCGACTATCCCGCCCGAGAGATCGTGGACGGCGGCTTCCTGGACCTCGTCCGACTTGGGCTCCGTCGCCCGGACGATCCGCTCATCGTCGATTCGCTCCGGGTGGTGGACCGGGTCCTCAAGGTCGAGACCCCCTTCGGACCGGTCTGGCGACGCTTCAACCACGACGGCTACGGCGAGACGGCCGAGGGGATGCCATTCAACGAGTTCGGAGTCGGGCGCGCGTGGCCGCTCCTGACGGGAGAACGCGGCCACTACGAACTGGCTCGCGGTGGGGACGCGCTGCCCTACCTCCAGGCGATGGAGGGGTTTGCCACCCCGACCGGATTGTTGCCGGAACAGGTCTGGGACGAGGCGGACCGACCGGACCGTCACCTCCAGTTCGGTCGACCGACCGAATCGGCGACGCCCTTGGTCTGGGCCCATGCCGAGTACGTGAAGTTACGTCGCTCGGTCTTGGACGGAGAGGTCTTCGACCGGGTTCCCGAGGTCGTCGATCGCTACCTCCGGCCTCACCCTCCCCGTCCGTTCCTCGAGGTGTGGAAATTCAACCGCCAGTGCTCGCGGGTCCGCGCGGACGCGGCGACGAGGGTGATCGCCCAGATGCCGTTCCGGCTCCACGTATCGCGAGACGATTGGACCACGGTTGAAGACCGAGAGTCCCGAGCCATCGACCTCGGGCTTCACTATGTGGACCTCGAAGCCCTCGGGTCGGTCGGTCCGGCCTGGGTGTTCACTTTCTACTGGCCGCTCGCCGGTCGGTGGGAAGGCCGGGACTTCCGCGTCGAGTCGGTGAAGGGCCCGCGGCTCTCGCCCCGAGCTCCCGCCTCCCGAAAATGGGTGTAACGGGACCCTGGGAAAGCCCCTCAACCGTTCGGGTCGAGCGCGAGGCTCGCGATCGCGAACGGGGCGTCCAGACTCTCCGAATAGATCTCGATCTCGGGGTTCACCACGGGGTCGAGCGCCGTGAAATTGAACTCCAGCGGGGTCCACCCGGAGAGCGGCAGTTGTGCCGCGGTCACGTTGGTCTCCCAAAGGAGACCTCCGAACTCGAGAAGTCGGATCTCGAGGATCCGCGTCGTTCCGCTGACGTTATGCCCTGAGGGGAAGCGTGCGAGGTCCGCCGTGAGGGAGTACGAGCCCGGTGGGAGGAAGCCGGTCTTGGCCGTGCACACTTCGCCGGCCTTGCCCGAGCTCTCGTTGGTCTGGATCGCGACCCCCCCGGGAGCCGAGGAGTTCTCGATCTGCATTCCCACCCGCGCGACCGAGAGACCCTGCGAGGGCGTCCACGTGACCGAGGGGAGGCTCGCTTGAGGGCCGAAAAGCTCGGGGGAGCCGACGTACCCGCGCTCATAGAGAAGGATGGGGCCGACGGTCGAGGTCGCGGCGTACCCTCGGAGCTGGTAGATCGACTCGTTGGGCAGCTGGTCGCGGAGCGGTTCGCCGCCTCCGCCCACCGTAGAAGGGGTCACGAGCACCCAATCCGGCCCGGCCGAGAGGTTGAACGGCATTCCGGTCACGTTCGGAGGAATCGGGGCGAGGAGGTAGGCGTCCAGGTTATTCGCGACCAACGGGAACAGGTCCAACGTCACGGCGACCGGCTCGTGGGGAGGGATGAGGGCGACCAGGCGCTCGACCCACGCGAACCCCGGCTGGACCGTGATCCAGGGCTCGAAGTAGTACGGGCCGAACACGCCGTGCGGGGTCCCGAGCGTGTCAGGGATGAGGGGCATCATGGGGTTGATGAGGAGGTTCGCCGCGATGACGACCCCGAAGACGACCGCCCACGTCGCGGTCACACGGCGCCGGCGACGGGGCCGAATCGTCGGGGAGGCGGACGCCTCCGGCGCCGGGGAGGGCTTGGGGGCCCTCACCGGCCAGATCTTCCGGTGGAAGTCGACCCGGGCGAGTCCGTACGCCAAGCCCAGGAAGACCGGTATCGCGGCCAACATCGTGTACTGGCTGCTGAGGGTAGAGAAGCGGTGCACGTCGTTCAGGAGCGAATAGCCGATCCAGGGCAACCCGACGACGACGAACGAACGGGGGTTCAGGAGCGGGAGAAAGCCGACGAGCGCGTAGAGTATCAGCCAATACTCGATGCTGACCATCAGCGCCGGCGACTTCGCCAGCGCCCCCAGGTTCCCCGTGGTGCCGTTCTGGGAATTGTTGTAGAAAAGACCCTCCAGCCCCCCGGGTTCGGGCGGACTGGGCAGCCCGAGAAGGCCCGCCCCAAACTCGTTCAGGAACAGATTGACCGCGATGTACCCCAGGACCGACACGACGATCAGGGCCGTGGTGTACCGCACGTCCACCCGACGGAGCGACGCCCGGACCGAACCCCCCAACCCGCGCATCGTGGCCATCCAGCGGCCGGGGCTCCCCCTGCCGCTCTTCCAACGGCGCCCACCGGCGCGCAGCGCCTCTTCGATCTCCGGAACCAGGAAGAACACTCCGATGAAGAACACGAAGACCGGCGCCACCTCGAGGGTGACGAACGAAAGGCCCGCCATGAGCAGGCCGAGCCGGTACCGGCCGGCCTGCCAGAGGGCGATCATCGTGAACAGCTCGAGCGGAATGAACGACTCGACGTGGAAGGAGTAGAGGTCCCCCGAAAGGATCGGGGCCCACAGCAGGTAGAGGCCGGCCGCGAGAAGCGCCTTCCCATCGGAGTGGGTGACCTGACGGGTCATCCAATACAGAGGCAGAGCCGCCAGTCCGACGACGAGCGAGCGCTCGGCGAATAGCGTGATAGGGGAGGGGGCCACCCCGTAGATCGGGGTCAATGGGTACAGGATGAACGAAGGGTGCACGATCAAGAACGAGCATCGACCCTTGACGATGCAGTCGACCGATTCGTAGAAAGGGACGTGGTACCCTTGAACGGTCGAGGAGAACGCCTGTTGGAAAATGCCCAGGTCGTAAGCGTGGGCGGCGTCGATGGAGAGATTGTAGTAGGCGACGATCCCGCCGTACAGCGAGACCGCGAAGAACCCCGCGATCATCAGCCCGAGGACGACAAACGGATTCGACCATCGGATCCGTCGTACCGGTGCGAGGGACGACACCGAGGTAGGATTGCCAGTGCCGTCGACCGCCATGCCGGTGGGCGCGAGCCCGGGCGTGGGATAGGGTTGATGGGCCGCCTCCGTTCGCCCCACCGGGGAGAGTAGCCACGACCGAACCCTCGCACGCTCCTCTCCTTCCAGGACCCGAGGGCCCCGGTAGAGGCGGAGAACGAGACGGAGGGGAGGGGGGACCTATTCTAGCCGGATGCGTTCGGTGGGGTACATGACTCGAACCCACGCGGGCGCCGACTACGCCCTCGCTCGACCCGGGACCGCCAGACATATTTTCTGCCCTGCACCGAGTCCACCATGACGACGGAGTGCGAAACCCCGGGGTGTTTGCACCAACGCCGGTTACATACCGCAGACGGCGCATGCCGCGCCTGTGCCTGTACGGCGTACACACGGGATGCCCCGCGACACCAGACGAGGGCGGAGCGCAAGGAAGCGGCCACCGCGCTCCGAAAGTGGTGAACAACCGGCCCCGAGACCCCCTATAATTACTCCCCTCGGTTTCGCTCAGCGCTGATGCCGGCTCGTTCGCGCTCAGCGCTCGTGCTGAGCGTCCTCAGCCTCCTCCTCCTTTCCTCGGTCGGTCTCGGAGGGGCTCACGGAGTTGACGCGGCGCGAACTCCCACCCCCGGGGCGATTCCGACCTCGGCTAGGGCCCCGGAAGAGCCGGCGGTCTCGCCCGCCGCTCCGGCTCAGCACTACCCGCCCGAGGTGACGTCAACCTCCTCCGCCTTCAACCAGCGGGTTGCGGCCACCGCGCGGGCGCTCGCGAATGCCGGTGTCCCGGCGCAGAGGATCCGCCTGCCGTACGCTGGTCCATCGGCCCAAGTCGCCCAGGGCGCCGTCATACCGGGGGATGCCTTGCGGGCTTCGACGCAGCCCCTCGAGAACGCGTTGGCACCCGCGCCCTCGGGACTGGGCTACTACGGCGAGAACGATACGTCGGGAACGGTAGAGACCACTACGCTGGACGCATCGAGCGTCGTGGGCAGCCTTACGGTAAATCAACTGAACACGCTCTACCTCGACACGGACACCCCGGACTTCTGGGGGATCCAGCTCAACTCGGTGCTCACGAACGTCACCCTACAGGGTACCCGCGGCTACGAGTTCTGGACCCAGAACGCGGTGGATTACATCCAGCACAACGACTCGCTCAGCTTCGGGGAGGATACCTGGAATTTCTCGAGCGGGTTCGCCTACATCGCGCCCGACAACTCGACCATCCTGGATCACGACCCGAACGGGTCGGTCATCGCGGGCCTGTACATCGGCGAGGGCCCGTACGTCTATGCGCCCCGCCCGTTCGCCCTCACCCTCTATCTGAACTCGTCCGTGACGTTCGCAGGAGAGCAGGAACTCTGGTACAACTACAGCCTGGCGACACCGGGCGGCCACCGGACGAGTGCGAATTACGATTGGCTCGTTTTCAATTCTAGTAACCCGCAGCACCCCGCCTCCGTCGCGATCGCCCCGTTCGAAGCCGAGGGAGCGCAAATCGACCCGATCGGTCTCACGAACGACTTCGAATTCGATTTTGGCATCGGGGCGTTTGACGGCTCCACGATGGACGTGCTGTCGGCGAATGTTTCGGCGAGCCTGGACTACTGTCCGGCGGCGTCGGCTTCCTGCTCGTCCGCCCAATTCCGGTCCGTCCCCGCGGCCGAGGACTTTGGCAGCGAGACCGGAGAGTCCTCTTCCGGGCTCAACATCGCCTACTCCGGGACCCACGCGACGGCGACCGCCGGTCCGTTCATCCTTCGAGGGTTGTGGGGGTACGCGAGCGCTCCCGGTTCCGCCGCTGGGTCGACTTCCGTGAGCAACCAGGTCACGGTGTCTGGCGATCCGGAGGTCGCGACGTCCACCCCCTACGTCTTCGCCTTCTTCAACACATCCGCCTATCCGGACCGTTCGTATGAATGGGCCCCGGACGTACCCGTCTGGCACCTGGCCCCCGGGACGTACCACTACGAGCTGATGCTCGCGGATTACGCAGAGCGGAACGGGACCCTGGTGGTAGGCGCGACCCCGACGGCCCTTTCGGTCGCGTTGGAATACCACGCCTCGAGCGGCGTCTACACGCCGCTCTGGGCGTTCAACGACTCAGAGCTGGCGGGCATCTCCACCGATGGAAATGGCTCGCTCTCCAACCAGTTCCGGCTCTTCAACAATCCGACCCGCGCATGCGACGCCTGCGACGGGGCGCCGAACGGCTCCGTCTCCAACGCGTACGGGGCGTGGAACGATTACCACTTCCCCACCTTCGTCGGTCTTCTCCTTGCCGGCACCGACGCGTATGTCGACGTCGACCATCCGGTCAACTTCTCGGTCGACTATGACACGGTGTCGGACTTTTTCCCGGGCCTCCACTTCTTCCTCCAGATCGAGCTGGTCTCGACCGAGCACGTGACGCTCGCCCACGACCCGCTGGCGGGCGGGTGGCCGTTGATGTTCGGGATCGAGACGCTGGCCGGGGCGGTGCCCGCGAGCTCCAATCCGTTCCCCCAGGCGAACGTGGTGCTGTGGAACTCCTCGGACGACCTCGTGATGTCGAACACGTTCGTCCCGGCATGGTCGATTCCGCAGTACCTCTCTTTCTGCGGGGCGCTGTGTCCGCCGTTCTGCGGCATGAGCTGCCCCCCGCCCGACGGGCTGCTTCTCTTCGGAGGGACCCGCAACACGGTCTGGGGTAACACCTTCGAAGACCCGGTGGGTCCGTACGCCCAGCCGTCACCGTACTATGCCGGACTGGCCGAGTCGGAGAGCGGGGACCTCCTCTACAACAACAATTTCTCGATCGATAATCCCACCATGTACCTGCCGTTCAACATCTACTACGATTCCTGCCCGGACGGGTACGCCGGGGGCTGCGGACCGAGTGGCCTCGCCCGGTTCGACGATACCTGGAACGTCACGCCCGAACCGGCGAGTGAGGTTTCCGACACGGTGAACGGCATTCCGCTCTCGGGGAACATCCTCGGACCCACCTGCGCGATCCAGGGCGGGAACTACTGGTCGAACTACGGGAACGCGATCAACCCGCACTCCCTGCTCCCGTACGCGAACATCTACAACTACACGGACCTCGCGGGGATCCTGCCGCCGGGGTACCTTCCCGTCAACCGTAGCATTGGCGTCGGCGGAGACTATGCGCCCCTCACGCGAACGTCGTGCACTTCCCCCGGGTTCTACACGGTCAGTTTCGAGGAGACGGGACTCGCGGCCGGCACGTCGTGGGGGGTGGCGGTCAACGGCCAGCAAGCTACCTCGACCAGCCGTTGGGTCAACTCGACGCTCCCGAACGGGACTTTCTCCTATGCCCTCGACACGGTCCTCGGTTACGCGGCCGATCCGACCAACGGTTCGTTCACCGTATCCGGTGCGTCCGTCTCGATCGCGGTCGTGTTTTCACCGACCTACACGGTCACGTTTACGGAGGCCGGCCTCCCGGCAGACACCAACTGGTCCGTGACGCTCGCGGGGGAGGCCCTGAACTCCACCTACGCGCAGATCGTCTTCTCCGACGAGATCAACGGCACCTATCCCTACTCGGTCGGGACGGTCGCGGGATACACCCCGTCGACGCTCAGCGGGGTGGTGACGATTACCGGCGGGTCGGTGGCTCAACCGGTAGAATTCCAAGCCGTTCGCCCAGCCCAATTCCAGATCCAGTTCGTCGAGTCCGGCCTCCCCGCGGGGACGACCTGGTCGGTCACCTTGGGCGGGACCACGGGTACCTCGAACGGTACGACGAACGTCTCGTTCGATGAAATCAACGGGACCTACCCATTCTCGGTCGAGAACGTGCCCGGTTACTCGGCCAACGTAACCTCTGGGTCCGTCATCTTGGTAGGTCATCCGGTCACGCTCCTCGTGCGATACACGCCCACCCAGCCCTCGACTCAGACCACGTCCGGCCCGCCGGTCGTCGATGACTGGATCATCGTCGGGGTGGCGGTGGTGGCCGTCGTGTTGATGGCCCTCCTTCTCCTGCTTCGCTCCCGCCGGCCCCGACCCCCTGGCTGAACGTACTCTGGTTTGACTCTCCCCTTAGTCCGCCCGCCAGGTCTGCCCCGGGGCACGTGCGATAAGCTCTCGGACCGGCGAAACCGGAGTGAGACCGGCGATTCCAGGGATCGAGAGCCCCGATGGTCTAAGGCGGTCGAGGCGCGCTCGTGAGGATCAGGCGAAGTCCCGCCCGACCGGTGATGGCGATCCCCGCTGCGTCATCCACGAGGGCGGCCTCCCCCGCTTCGAGGGCCTGGTTGTCGACCTTTCCGAACCCCGATACGGCGTAACCGATCGCGACCCGGTCGTGCCCGACCTTCCGGAACGTGGTGCCCGCCGATCGAAACTCGATCGCCTCGCACTCGAGCCCGACGGCCGAGACGAGGCCCTTGCCATGGCCCACCAGAGTTCGACCGACCGTGCCGTCGGGTTGGGGAGACGGAACCTCAGGCCGGGCGGATTGCATACCGGGCTGAGACGGCGCACCGGCCGGCAGGGTGACGATGACCGCGAAGTAACGGATCGTCTGGCCCTTCCCCGGGTTGATCCCATGGGCCACGCTCGCACCAGCCGTGAGGAGAGTGGCCGACCCCGCCAGTAACGGAGCGGATGGGCCAGAGCCGTAATCGTAGGTGCCCGAGCCCTCAATGACGTAGGTCAGAACCTCCACGTTTTCGTGTCGATGGGGGGGAAAGCGTCGCCGGGGAGTCGCGATCGACTCGGCGACCCGCTCGAACGGTGCCCATCGCGGAACGGCGGCGCTGGGAACCACGGCGCGCGTGGTCGCGTCCTTGGAAAGGATCTCACCTGGGACGACCCGGACGGCCACCGCTGATCCACTCCCCTCGAGGGCCACTATCGAGGCACGCCCGAACGGATAACTTTGGCACACCCATCCCCGGGGCGGTTCGCCCTGCCGGAATCGCCGGGCGGTTCAAGGGAGTCGGGCCGGGGTCCGAGGCGGCGAGGCAGGGGAGTCACCCCGGAGCCTATTCGGGGGCGACCGCCTCGGGAACCTACCAAACGGAGACCCCAGCGGGAGGACAGAGTACCACCAACTCTCTAGGGGGGAGTGAGCGGCGAACGGTAGGGGAAGCGTTATCGAAGCCTGGAGGGGTGGTACGCGGGACGCCGAGGGCTCCTCGGAACGGCAGACGACGATGGCGGCACAGGTATCGGCCGCTTCGGCCGGGACGGTACGGATCGGCGACCGGGTCCTGAACCGATTGGGGCTCGGCACCAATCGCGTCACCGACACCGAGCCGACGCGGGCCCTTCTGCGGCGCGCGGTGGAACTCGACGTCAATTTCATCGACACGGCGGACATCTACCAATCGAACGCCAGCGAAACGACGATCGGCAAGACCCTGCGCCCGTTTCCCCCCGGCGTAATGGTGGCGACCAAAGGAGGCATGACCCGCCCCGGCGTCAACGGCCACCCGGACTACCTGCGCCGAGCGGTCGAAGGGAGTCTCGAGCGGCTCGGTACCGATTGCCTCCAGCTCTATCAGCTCCATCAGGTGGACCCGGAGGTCCCGCTCGAAGAGAGCGTGGGCGCGCTGAAGGAACTGCAAGCGGAGGGAAAGATCCGGCTTATCGGTCTGTCCAACGTGACGGTGGAGGAGGTCGAGCGGGCCCGTCGCGTGGTGCCCATCGTTTCGGTTCAGAACCAATACAACATCGGCGATCGCAAGTCCGAGAATGTGGTGGACTTCTGCACCGAACACGGGATCGTGTTCCTGCCTTGGAATCCCGTCAAGCGGGGGGACTTGAGTGCCGAGACGACGCTCGCCGAGGTGGCGGCGGAGCTTGACGTGACCGTGCACCAGCTCGCGCTCCGGTGGCTGCTCCGACGCTCCCCGATCATCCTACCGATCCCGGGAACCCTTTCGGAACGACACCTCGAGGAAAATCTCGGCGCGGCCTCTATCGATCTCAGCGAGACCGACTTCCAGCGGTTGAGCGGTTAGACCGCTCGCCGAGGGTCACGTTGCCCCTTGTGTAGGCCGGCCGTCCGGATGCGGTGAACACCACCTGTACTTCACCAACAGGAAGGGGATGCTCTCTGTGAGCCTGCTGGCGAGACCGTGAACGTACCAGTGGCCGTCTGACCACCTGCGTCCGTCGCCGTGACCGCCGTTCCCGACGGGCCGCTCGGCACCGCGAACGTACAGCTGAACGCCCCCGTCGCGTTCGTCGTCAGAGAGCCACTCGTGCAGCTGGAGATCGCCACACCATCAAAGACCAGCCCCACCGTACTCGATACGGAGAAGCCCGTCCCTGACACCGTAACGTTCGCGCCCACCGGGCCCTGGCTCGGAGTTACCACTATCGAGGGCATCCTTACTGTGAACGTACCGGACGCCGTCTGGCCGCCAACGTCCTTCAGTGTGACCGTCGTTCCTGACGTGCCGCCCGACACTTTGAACGTCCAACTGAACGACCCCGTTCCACTCGTTTTCAAGGAACTGCTCGTGCAGCTCGTAATCGTCACACCATTGAAGACCAGCGACTTTAGCTTCGTCGACACCGAGAAGCCCGTCCCCGACAACGTCACCGTCGCGCCCACGGGACCCTTCGTCGGGCTCACCGCGATCCCGGGGTGTCGTCACCGTGAAGGTCTACGCAGCGGTCGGCGTGCTCGTCGCCGTGTCCTCTCCTGCCACGGAGTAGGGTCCCGCGCTCACGCTCGGAACTGCGAACGTGCAGACGAACCCTGCAGTCCCGTCCGTCGTGATCGTCGTCCCCCTGAACGTTCCGTCAGAGCATCCGCTCGGCGTCTGGAGCCCCCCGTTGAAGGAGACCGTCGCGCCCGAGGAATGGCTGAACCTTGAGCCCGACACTGTGTACGTCGCTCCGTTCGGAGCTTGACTCGGGCTCACGACGATCGGGGTTGTTATCGATGTCGCCACCGTCAATGTGAACGAGTCCGCCACTGTGTTCCCGTTGGAATCCGTGACCGCTACCTTGATTTTGTACTACCCCGCCGTCCCAGTGCCGGGCGTGCACGCGAATGACGCGGTGGTGGTACCCGCCGGCAGCGTCCCCGACCAGGAGTAGCCCGTGTACGTCCCCGACCCACCGCTCGCCCCCGCCAAGATCGACGTCGATTGGCCCACGTCCACCGGGTTCGGGCTCGCCATCGACGAGACCACCAGCGAAGTGCTCACCGTCACCGTCACGATGTTGGAGGTCGCCGTCACCGGTGTGCCCGAGCTGTCCATCACCTGCAGTTCGAAGCTCCAGGTGCCGGTCGTCGTCAGGGTGCCGGTCGATACGGTCGGTGTGCTGCCTGCGATG
>Ga0209415_10002014_pt1 | contig 38508 bp, 40 predicted proteins | sample PeaSoiSIISIP2007_FD_187696 | JGI IMG/M metagenome (GOLD analysis project Ga0209415, IMG submission 187696) | Peat soil microbial communities from Weissenstadt, Germany - SII-SIP-2007 (SPAdes) (version 2) | ecosystem: Environmental > Terrestrial > Soil > Wetlands > Peat | place: Germany...
AGGCGCGCCGCCTGCAATATCTGGAGGCACTCGCCCAGGCGGATCTCCCTCCGCACCTGGAGCGTCAGGTAGGCTATCTGGCCATCCCCAAGAAGTAACGACCGAGCCGCAGTCCATCCTCCTTTTGCAACTGCCGTTTTACTGCCGAGCTTTCTTCTTGATAAATACCGCCTTCTGGTTTATCGTAGGCGATGTTTTAATGTGAACCGTGGCCACCGCGAAGGAGCGGTGCAACCCACTGGAACCAGGAAGAAATCCGGCGTAACCGGAAGCAAGAGGTAAGCGATGAACATCTTTATGAACCTTTATCTGCATCTGCGTATCCGCACCCGCATCATCATGCTGTGTGCCTGCTACAGCCTCTGCATCGTCCTGGCGGTGATCGTCGGACGTTCTTTTTCCGCATCGCTGGCCGTGGTCTCCACGGCGGTGTTCGTGCTGCTGGGGATCATCTTCAGTTCACTGTTGTTTATAACGGTAAATGAAGCGCTGCAACGCATCATCGGCTACCTGACGAAACTGCAGGAAGGCGACCTCAACTACCCCATCACCGCCAAGCGAAAAAACGAGATCAGCAGCATCATCATCGCCATCGCCGGTCTCCAGACTACCATCCGCAACATCGTCTCCCAGATATCCCAGACGTCACAGCAAGTCGCGGCCGTCTCGCACCGTGTCCATACCAACGCCGACCAGATCGCCGCCGGCACTGAAGATGCCGCCAGCCAGACGAACACCGTGGCGGTCGCCGCCGAAGAGATGGCAGCCACCTCCAGCGACATCGCTCGCAACTGCCTGAGCGCCGCGCAGAACTCCGATTCCGCCAGCGACACGGCACAGGCCGGGGCCCAGGTGGTGCGGCAGACCATCCAGGGTATGGAACTGATCGCCACAAGGGTGAAGGACGCCGCCAAGACGGTGGAGGACCTGGGCTCGCGGTCGGACCAGATCGGCGAGATCATCGGCACCATCGAGGACATTGCCGACCAGACGAACCTTTTGGCGTTGAACGCCGCCATCGAAGCGGCCCGCGCCGGGGAACAGGGGCGCGGCTTCGCAGTGGTCGCCGACGAGGTCCGGGCGCTGGCCGAGCGCACCACCCGCGCCACCCGCGAGATTGCCGACATGATCAAGGCGATCCAGAAGGAAACGAAAGAGGCGGTTTCGGCCATCGAGGACAGCGTCGCCGAGGTCGAGAAGGGGACCGGCTACTCCATGAAATCTGGCGAGGCGCTGAACGAGATCATCGAAAAGACCTCGGACGTGACCATGCAGATCAACCAGATCGTCACCGCGGCCGAGCAGCAGACCGCCACCACCGGAGAAATATCCGCCAACATCCAGCGCATCACCGCGGTGATGATGCAGAGCGCCGCCGGGGCCACCGAGACGGCAGCCGCCGCCGCGACCCTCTCGGACCAGTCTGAACAGTTGCAGCGGCTGGTCGGGCAGTTCAAGCTGTAGACGATAAAGCGGAAAGAGCGAAAAAAGGGCCCCGGCAATGCTGCCGGGGCCCTTTTTTTCGTGTGACTGATATTACCGTTACTTCAGACGGTCTGCGTAGAGCGGGAAGCCCTTCATCAGCGTGTTGACCCGGGAACGGACCGAGTCGATCGTGGCCTCGTCGCCCACGTTGGCCAGTACCTCGGCGATGAAGCCGGCAACGGTCTCCATCTCGGCCTCTTTCAGGCCGTGGGTGGTCGCAGCCGGAGTGCCGATGCGGATGCCGGAGGTGATGAACGGCGAGCGGGTGTCGAAGGGAACGCCGTTTTTGTTCACGGTGATGCCGGCGCGGTCGAGCGCCTCCTCGGCCACCTTGCCGGTAAGCTCGGTCTGGGAGAGGTCGACCAGCATCAGGTGGTTGTCGGTGCCGCCGGTGGTCAGCTTGAAGCCGCGCTTGGTGAGGCCTGCGGCCAGCGCCTGGGCGTTCTTCACGATCTGGCCCTGGTACACCTTGAACTCCGGCGAAAGCGCCTCTTTAAAGGCGACTGCCTTGGCGGCAATCACGTGCATGAGCGGCCCACCCTGGATGCCCGGGAAGATGTTGGAGTTCAGGGTCTTGGCGAACTCCTCGCGGCAGAGGATCATGCCGCCGCGCGGTCCGCGCAGGGTCTTGTGGGTGGTGGTGGTGACGAACTCGGCGTAGGGGACCGGGCTCGGGTGCAGACCCGCGGCCACGAGGCCCGCGATGTGCGCCATGTCCACCATCAGCACGGCGCCGACCTTGTCGGCGATGCGGCGGAAGGCCTCGAAGTCGATGATGCGCGGATAGGCGGAGGCGCCCACCACGATCATCTTCGGCTTGTGCTCGACGGCCAGACGCTCGGTCTCCTCGTAGTCAATCCGCTGATCTTCCTTGGTGACGCCGTAGGGGACGATGTTGAAGAGCTTGCCGGAAAAGTTGACCGGAGAGCCGTGGGTCAGGTGACCGCCGTGGGCCAGGTTCATGCCCAGGACGGTGTCGCCCGGCTTTAGCACCGAGAAATAGACGGCCATGTTGGCCTGGGAACCGGAGTGCGGCTGCACGTTGGCGTGGTCGGCGCCGAACAGCTCCTTGGCCCGCTCGATGGCCAGGTTTTCCACCTGGTCCACGCAGTGGCAGCCACCGTAGTAACGCTTGCCGGGATACCCTTCGGCGTACTTGTTGGTCAGTACCGACCCCTGCGCTTCCAGCACCGCCGGGGAAACGAAGTTCTCCGAGGCGATCAGCTCGAGGTTGTACTCCTGGCGTTCGGTCTCATGCTTGATGGCTTCCGCCACCGCCGGGTCGAAAGATTCCAGAATAGACATGTCTGCTCCTAATGTTGCAAGTTGGAAATGAAAACGGGACTGCACGAGTCCCGTTTTCCGTTTAAACAAGGTTCGCGTCCGCCAGGCCGTGGCCTCCGGATCTCACGCACCGCTTTGTGACGGATCAGCCCTTCACCAGCTCGCCCTCCAGCGCAGCGATCTTGTCGAGACGCGCTTGATGACGGCCGGCGGCGAACTCGGTGTCCAGCCAGGCGGACACCATCTCGCGTGCCACGGAAGTCTCAAGCACGCGGCCGCCGAGCACCAGGACGTTGGCGTTGTTGTGCTCCTTGGCCATGGTAGCCATGAAGACGTCGGTGGCCAAAGCCGCCCGCACGCGGGGGAACTTGTTGGCCACGATGGACATGCCGATGCCGGTGCCGCAGACCAGGATCCCCTTTTCCGCGCTACCTTCCGACACGCGGCGCGCCACCGCCTGACCGAAGTCGGGGTAGTCGACCGAATCGCCGTTGTTGGTGCCGAGATCCTCGACAGCAAGCCCCCTTTTTAGGAGCAGCGCCTTGATCTCTTCCTTAAGTTCCAGACCGCCGTGATCGCTTCCTATGACCAGCATTTAGATCCTCTTGAACAAAAGCGACGCGTTGGTACCGCCGAATCCGAACGAGTTGCTCATGGCGTAGGTGATCTTCGACTCGCGCGCCGTGTTGGGGACGTAGTCGAGATCGCACTCGGGATCCGGCTCGCGGTAGTTGATGGTCGGCGGGACCACCCCTTTCTCCAGGGCCATCAGCGAGAACACCGCCTCGGCGCCGCCGGCCGCGCCCAGCATATGGCCGGTCATCGACTTGGTCGAGGAGACCATCAGCTTGTCGGCATGTGCGCCGAAGACCGAGCGGATGGCCAGGGTCTCGCCCACGTCGCCGTACGGGGTGGAGGTGCCATGGGCGTTGATGTAGTCGACGACCTCCGGGTTGACCCCGGCCGTCCTGAGCGCCATCTTCATGCAGCGGGCCGCACCTTCGCCGCCCGGAGCGGGCGAGGTCAGGTGGTAGGCGTCGCCGGAGAGACCGTAGCCGACAACCTCGGCGTAGATCTTGGCACCGCGGGCCTTGGCAGCCTCGTACTCTTCCAGAACGACGATACCGGCACCCTCGGCCAAAACGAAGCCGTCACGCCCCTTGTCGAACGGACGGGAGGCGGAAGCCGCATCGGGGTTGGTGGAGAGGGCCTTCATCACGGCGAAGCCGCCGATTCCCAGCGGGGTCACGGTGGACTCGGTGCCGCCGGCGATCATGGCGTCGGCATCGCCGCGCTTGATCATGTGGTAGGCGTCGCCGATCGAGTGGGTACCGGTAGCGCAGGCGGACACGGAGGAGACGTTCGGTCCCTTCGCGCCGTACTTGATGGAGATATGGCCCGGCGCCAGGTTGATGATCAGCATCGGAATGAAGAAGGGAGAAATCTTCTTGTAGCCGCCATCTGCCAATGCCGTGTGGTAGCGCTCGATGGCGGGAAGCCCGCCCAAACCGGCGCCGACCAATACGCCAACCCGCTCCGCGTTCTCCTCGGTGATGGCCAGACCGGAGTCTTCCATGGCGAAGTGAGCGGCGGCCAGCGAGTACTGGATGAAGAGATCCATCTTCTTGATCTCTTTCTTGTCGATGAAATCTTCGGCCACGAAGTCTTTCACCTCGCCCGCGTTTTTCACCGGCAGATCGGAGGCGTCAAAACGGGTGATCGGCCCGATGCCGGACTTACCCGCCATCAGCGCCTCCCAGTTCTTGCCGTTACCGGTCCCGAGAGGAGAAACGACCCCCACCCCCGTGACAACAACTCTTCTCATACTGTCAACTCCTTGAAATTACTTGAGCTACTCGCCAGCCGGCGGCATGAAAAAGGGGAAGTATCAACTCCCCCCGGCCCGCTAGGTGTGCTCGGTGATGTAGTCGATCGCGTCCTGCACGGACTGGATCTTCTCGGCATCCTCGTCGGAGATCTCGATTTCGAATTCTTCTTCCAGAGCCATGACCAGTTCCACGGTGTCGAGGGAGTCCGCACCGAGGTCGTCCATGAAGGAGGACTCATTGGATACCTGAGCCTCGTCGACACCGAGTTGCTCAGCTACTATCTCTTTAATACGTTTTTCGATCGAAGCCATCTATACCACCTCCATGTTTTTTACTGCATCAGATTGATTTGGATTCTAGGCCAGCTAGTTTCATAGCATGAAAAGGGCCATTTGCAAAAGTTATTTTTTGCCGCCCGCCGCTAAAAAATGGCGGAGGAGCAGGGTCACATGTACATGCCGCCGTTGACCGAAAGGACGTGGCCGGTGATGTAGCTGGCGCCTTCCGAAGCGAGGAACAGCACGGCGGCGGCGATGTCGTCGCCCGAACCGAGACGCCCCATGGGGATCTGCTCCATGAGCGCTTCCTTGGCCTTTTCGGAAAGCTCGGCGGTCATGTCGGTCTCGATGAAACCGGGGGTGACCGCGTTCACCGTCACGTTGCGGCGGGCCAACTCCTTGGCCGCCGACTTGGTGAGGCCGATCATTCCCGCCTTGGAGGCGCAGTAGTTGGCCTGGCCGGGGTTCCCCATCTCGCCCACCACGGAGGAGACGTTGATGATCCTGCCGTAGCGCGCCTTGGACATGAGTTTGGCGGCCTCGCGGATGCAGAGGAAGGCCCCCTTCAGGTTGACGTCCAAAACCGCGTCCCAGTCGGCGTCCTTCATGCGTAATAACAACCCGTCCTTGGTGATGCCGGCGTTGTTCACCAGCACGTCCACCTTACCGAAGGCTGCGGTCGCCGCCTTGAAAAGCGCCTCCACCTCGGCGCTCACCGAGACGTCCGTCTTGAGCGCCAGGGCTTTGCCGCCGGCCGCCTCGATCTCTTGGGCGGTCTTTTGGGCGGCCTCCAGGGTGGTGGCGGTGACCACCACGGCGGCCCCGGCTGCGGAGAGCTTGAGGGCCGCGGCGCGGCCGATGCCGCGGGAAGCGCCGGTTACTATGGCAACCTGACCGTTGAGACTCATAGCACCCCTCCTGCCAGGGCCTTGACCCCGGCGACGTCCTGCACGTTGGCGCTGGCCGCTTCCTTGGCGATCCGCTTCACCAGGCCGGAGAGCACCTTGCCGGGGCCGATCTCCACGAAGCTGGCGACGCCAGCCGCGACCATGTTGGTAACCGAACTCTCCCAGCGCACCGGGGCACAGACCTGAGCGACCAGAAGCTCCTTCACCCGCGCCGGGTCCGAGTTGGGAGTGGCCTCGACGTTAGACACCACCGGGGCGATCATCTGGCCGACGGCGATCGGCTCCAGGGTGGCGGCAAGCCTGTCGGCGGCGTTCTTCATCAGCGGGCAATGGAAGGGGGCGCTTACCGGCAGGAGCATCGACTTGCGGAAGCCGCGTCCCTTGGCGATCTCGATGGCACGGTTCACCGCGGTCGTGTGGCCGGCGATGACGATCTGGCCGGCGGAATTGAAGTTGGCCGGAGCCACCACCTCCCCCTGCGCCGCCTCGTTGCAGATCCCGGCAAGCGCCTCGGGCTCGACCCCCATGATCACCGCCATGGTGCCGACGCCGACGGGTACGGCCTCCTGCATGTAGGTGCCGCGGGCACGCACGATTCTGAGCGCGTCGGCGAACTCAAGGGCGCCTGCGGCGACCAGCGCCGAGTACTCGCCCAGCGAGTGGCCGGCCAGGAAGGCCGGGGTGAGCGCACATTCCTCGTTCAGCGCGCGCAACGCGGCGATCGAGGTGGCCAGTATGGCGGGCTGGGTGTTGGCGGTGAGCTTCAGTTCCTCTTCCGGCCCTTCGAAACAAAGCTTGGAGATCGAGAACCCCAGGGCGTCGTCCGCCTCCTGGAAGCACTGCTTGGCGACGGCGAAGTTGTCCGCCAGTTCGCGCCCCATCCCGGCGAACTGCGAACCCTGGCCGGGGAAGATGAATGCGTACGTGTTGTCCATGAATATCCTCTAGGTTGAGATGCATCGCAAACGATGCCAAGACATTGAAAGAAGAATTACCAGCGGACCGCGGCAGAGGCCCAGGTGAGACCACCGCCGAAGGCCGTCATCACCAGAAGATCGCCCTCTTTCAGCCTGCCGGCGCGGCAGGCCTCGTCGAGAGCGATGGGGATCGAGGCGGCAGAGGTGTTGCCGTAGTGCTGCAGGTTGACGAAGACCTTGTCCTCGCCCAGGTTGAGCCTCTTGCCGACCGCGTCCACGATCCTCAGGTTGGCCTGGTGCGGGATGAAAAGCGAGATGTCCTCGGTGGTCAGACTGTTGGCCTCCAGCGCCTCCTGGGACACCTCACCCATGGCGCGCACGGCGAGCTTGAAGATCTCGTTTCCCTGCATGCTCAAAAAGGTGGAGCGCTCGTCGATCGCACGCTGACTCGCCGGGTTGCGGCTGCCGCACCCTTTTTGGTACAGGTGCTGCCAGTAGCTGCCGTCAGTGTGCACGTGGGTGGAAAGGACGCAGTTTTCGCCCTCGGTCGCCTCCAGCACCGCGGCACCGGCACCGTCGCCGAACAAAAGGCAGGTGTTGCGGTCGGTCCAGTCGACGATGCGGCTTAACACCTCGGCGCCGATCACCAGCGCCTTTCGGGCCACTCCGGTGCGGATGTACTTCTCGGCCACGGACAGGCCGTAGAGGAAACCGGAGCAGGCGGCGGACAGGTCGAAGCAGGCGGCGTTGCGGGCGCCCAGGTTGTGCTGGACGATGCAGGCGGTGGCGGGGAACGGGAAATCGGGGGTGACCGTGCCGATGACGATCAGGTCGAGTTCGTCGGGCGTGACCCCGGCGGCCTCCAGCGCCCGCTGGGCGGCCAGGGTGGCGAAGGTGGAGGTGTATTCACCCTCTTGAGCGATGCGGCGTTCACGGATACCGGTCCTGGTCACGATCCATTCGTCCGTCGTGTCCATCATCCGCTCCAGGTCGAAGTTGGTCAGCACCTTCTCTGGAAGCGCCGACCCGGTACCGGTGATCTTTGCTCGCTTCATCAGGCCACGTTCTCCTTGCCGGCATCCGTTGCCGGGGCGCTCTCCCGGTCGCGCGAGACCTGCGGGAAACTCTCGGTCAGCTTTTCGGCCATCCGGGAGTTGACCCCCTTCTGCGCGTATTCGTGGGCGAAGCGGATCGCATTTTTGATCGCCTTGGGATTGGAGCCGCCGTGGCAGATCATCCCCACGCCGTTGATCCCCAAGAGAGGCGCGCCGCCGTACTCGGCGTAATCCACGGTCTTCTTGAAGTTGGCGAACGCCGTGCGGCAGAGCAGGTAGCCGATCTTGGAAAAGAAGCCGCTCTTGATCTCGCTTCTGAGCATCTTGCCGACCGCCTCGACCAACCCCTCGGAGAGCTTCAAGACGACGTTGCCGACGAAGCCGTCACAGACCACCACGTCGACCATGCCGTTGAAGATGTCCCGCCCCTCCACGTAGCCCACGTAGTTGACCGGTTTGCCGCGCAACAGGCCCGAGGTCTCGCGGGTGAGTTCGTTCCCCTTGCTCGCCTCCTCGCCGTTGGATAAAAGACCGATGCGCGGCGAGGTGATCCCCATCATCAGGCGTGCGTAGACCTCACCCATGACGGCGAACTGCACCAGATGGATCGGTTTGCAATCGACGTTGCCGCCGACATCGAGGACGAGGGTTTTACCGGAGACGGTAGGAAACAGCTGGGCGATGGCCGGACGGTCGATGCCGTTCATACGCTTGAGAACGTACATCCCCGCAGCCATGGTGGCGCCGGAATTGCCGGCACTGACGGCGGCTACCGCCTCGCCCGCCTTCACCAGCTCGAAGGCGACGCGGACGGAGGAATCCTTTTTCTTGCGCATGGCATCTGAGGCGGAGTCTTCCATCCCCACCACTTCGCTGGCATGCCTCACTGAGATATCAAGTCCGGTGCAGTTGTGCCGGGCCAGTTCGGCCCGGACCCGCTCCTGGTCGCCGACCAGGGTGACGGGAATGCCAAATTCCCTGGCGGCGGCCACTGCACCTTCCACCTCAACATGAGGGGCGTTGTCGCCCCCCATAACATCGACAGCAACTCTCATATTACCCCTGCTAAGCGGATTCCATAAGTGACGACAGGTGCAGCTAAAAGGCCTAGAGTTCCTCGGCCTTCAGCACCTGGCGACCCTTATAGGTACCGCAGGAGGGGCATACGCAATGCGGGAGTTTCGGAGCCTTGCACTGGGGGCAAGTGGAAACGGTGGGAGCGGTCAGGAAGTCGTGAGCACGCCTCATGTTCTTGCGCGACTTGGAGGTCTTCTTCTTGGGTACAGCCATGATAATTCTCCTTTTACTTTACTATCTTGATCTTCTGCAATGCAGCCATCTTCAGATTAACGGGGTTGCGGTCGCAGCCGCATTCGCCTTCGTTCAGGTCCTGTCCGCACTGCGTGCAAAGCCCCAGGCAGGACTCCTTGCAGAGCGGCTTGAAGGGGATCTCGAGCAGCACCTGCTCGGCGATCTCCGGATCGACGTCGATCTCGTCACCCTGGTAGGTGGCGGAGATCAGTTCCTCGTCGGAAAGCTCCACCTCTTCCTCCGCGTACTCCACACCTTTTGCTTCCTGGTAGAAGATGGTGAAGTCGGAGGAAACGGGGATCTCGAATTCCGCCAGGCAGCGCGAGCAGGTGAGCTTGGCGGCGGTCTCAACCGAGCCTGAGGCCCTCACGTGATCGTACTCCCAGGCGGCGGAAAGTCTGGTAACGATCGGTGCGGAGAAATTGCACACGCCGTCGGTTTCCAGTTCGGCCAGACTCGGGTAATGGGACGCCGGCTGCTCCTCGTCGAGCTCCACCGCTTTCCTTTTCACCTTTTCAATGACTATCTTCAAAGGACGGAGTCCCCCCCTTTTTCAAAGTTTCTCAGTATATTGATCCGGCTTTTTTTGTCAAGGTAAATGTGCAGCTCACCACCCCATGCGGTAATCCACCGAGACGTCCTGTCCCGCGCCCGCAACCATCCCCAGGCGCTCGGCGGCGCTCTCCACCAGGAGGTCCATCATCTGCTTCTTCTTTTTGGGAGGCTTGATCAGTTCCGGCTCGCCCTGGATACCGCCGAGCCTCCCCGCCTCGTCGACCGCGTCCTGCAGGGTGCCGAGCTTGTCCACGAGCTTCAGGGCGAGCGCCTGTTCGCCGGAGAAGATCCGACCGTCGGCGATCTCCCGCACCTTTTCCACCGGCAGCTTGCGCCCCTCTGCCACCGCGCGCACGAACTGGCCGTGGGTGCTGTCGATCACCCCCTGCAGCATCGCCCGCTCCTCGGCGTTCATGGTGCGCACCGGAGACCCCACGTCCTTGAACTTGCCGGTCTTGATGGTGAAGGCCTTGAGCCCCACCTTGTCCATCAGCCCCTCGATGTTGGAGAACTTCATCAGAACGCCGATGCTGCCGGTGATGGTGCCGGGGTTGGCATAGATCTCGGAGGCCGGCGCCGAGAGGTAGTAGCCGCCGGAAGCGGCCACGCTCCCCATGGAGACCACCACCTTCTTCACCTTGGCGAGATTCTTCACCGCCGCGTAGATCTCCTGCGAGGGTCCGACTACGCCGCCCGGGGAATCGACCCGGAGCACCACGGCCTTCACCCGCTTGTCCTTCTTCATCTCGTGCAGTTGCCGGATGATGTCCTGGCCGTCGACGATCATCCCCTTGACCTCGACCAGGCCGACCCCTTCGCTGGCGGTAACCATGTCACGGTCGCCTAAGACTGCGGTGACGATCCCCACACAGACGGCAAACAGCAGGAAGAGGCCGAAGACGATCCCGGCTCCCCACAACAGCCATTTGATTTTCATGTCCCCTCCGGAAGCCTGTCTTGAACGAGCCGGGCACCGGCTACTATTAGCGGTATTTGTCTTGTCAGAGCGGTGGATAATGTCTTATACCAATGAGAGAGCGGATGCAACAGCCAAAGACACAACCTGCCACTCTACACTATAAAGGTGTCTTCACAAACCTATAAATGCGTTCACCGACAGACTTCCTTGCCTCGCTTGTCATCCTGAGCGCCAGCGAAGGATCTGCTGGTGCACGATCGTCAAAAGCAGATCCTTCGCTTACGCTCAGGATGACAGGCGAAGATTGCCACTGCAGAGGAAAAGCATGAGGTTACTGGTAATTTCCGACACCCACGGCGCCTACCCCCGCGCGCTTAAGGCGCACGAGCTTGCCGGCGAGGTCGATCTCATCGTGCATCTGGGAGACGGCGCCGAGGATGCGCGCCTTTTGGCAGCGGTACTGGAGGTGCCGGTGCACCGGGTGGCGGGAAACTGCGACTTCGACGCCAGCCTGCCGACGGAGCTTACCCTGGAGTTTGAGGGATGCCGTCTTTTGGCCACCCACGGCAACCGTCAGCAGGTGAAGTCGGGACTGAAAAAGCTGATCGACCGGGGTCGGGCATTGGCAGCCGACGTGGTGCTCTACGGGCACACCCACCTCCCGTCGGTGCTTTGGTCCGAGGCGATGCTCTTGGTGAACCCGGGAGCCGTCAAGGAGGGTTTTTCCGGCACCTACGCCATCCTTACCCTCGACGGGGGCCGGGCGAGCGCCGAGATCTTCCGTATCGACGAGGACTAGCAGCCGCAGCCGCAGTTGTGGCAGACCTTGCGGTATTCGCTGTCGGGGGGAACGGTCTCCGGGGCGAAGGCGATCCGGTTCACCGCGCGCCGGATGTCCTCCTGCGGGTCGAGGTTCTGGCTCTTGCCGATCACGTGCCCGACGCAGACGTTAGTGATGCCGTCTGCCGGCGAGCCGATGCGCACCGCGTTCAAGAGGTCGGCGTAGCTTTTCACGTCGATCACCTGCGCGTCGTCGTCCAGCCGCGTAAGCTCGATGCCGTACTCCCCCAGTTCCCTGGCCAGTTCCGCGACGAAGCCGTCGAAAATATCTCCCGACAGCACCTTTTCCCACTCAGGATTGCTGTTTTTGCGCCCAAAGCAGGTCAGACGCATTCCCTTCGCCATCTTCTTACTCCCCCTTCATCCTAACTCGCGGCGGCCTTGCGCTGCATCGAGCTTAAGATCATCTCCAGCACCGCCTTCTGCTTGGCCTCGTACTTGTTGAGCACGGCAAGGCAGGTCCCCATGGGGAACTGCTCGTGCAGGTAATCGGAATCGCGCCCGGAGAGGATGACGATCCGGTTCTTGTCCATCCCCAGCGAGACCGCGAAGCTCAAGATCTTGGTGCCGTCCATCACCGGCATTTCCAGGTCCGCCAAAAGCAGGTCGAAGTGCTCCTGCTTCAAAAGGGCGAGCGCCTGGAAAGGATCGGTGCAGGTCTGCACCTTGAGCAACGGATAGAGCGAGTTTATCTTCTCCTGCATCGCCTGCAGGAACACCCCATCGTCGTCTACGATCAGAATTTTTCCCATCTACACCTCAGCCGTTTCCATCACGCCGGCCTGTGCTCCAGGCGCCGGTGCGCTGTGCTTACAGTTCGGGCGCCGTTGCCGTCTTGCCAAATGAACCATCGGCCACTTAGGTCCCGGGACGCCGCCTCGTCCCTTAAAACCGGGAGGGAGCTAGGCTCCCCTGATCCCCTTGGTGGTCGTGTAGATGAAGCCGCGCACGATCGGGTTCTCGCTTAGCTTGATCTCGCGCGGGGTGCCGACCTCCACGATGCTGCCGCCGTGCATCATGGCGATGCGGTCGGAGATGTAGAGGGCGAAGTTCAGGTCATGGGTAACGATGACCGTAGTGTTCCTGGTGGTTTCCTTGAGCTTGAGGATCGTATTGGCAAGCTCGTCGGTGGTGACCGGGTCGAGTTCCGCGGTCGGCTCGTCGTAGAGTATCAGGTCCGGGTTCATCGCCAGCGAGCGGGCGATCGCCACCCTCTTCTTCATCCCGCCGGAGAGCTCGGAGGTGCGCAGTTCCTCCTTCCCTACGAGGCCCACCATCTCCAGCTTCTCCCTGATAATCTCCCGAATGCGCTGTTCCTTGCAAACCCTTTTTTCCCTAAGCCACAGGCCGACGTTCTCGCCGACGGTGAGGGAGTTGAACAGGGCGGAGGACTGGAAGACCATGCTGTAGCGGTAGTCGCGCTCCCGCTGCTCGCCGTTGGCGCCGAAGATCGGCATGCCGTCGATGTAGACGTTGCCACTGTCCGGGGTCTCCAGCTTGACGATGTGCTTGAGCAGCACGCTCTTGCCGGTACCGGAGGGGCCGATGATGCAGAAGGTCTCGCCGGAGCGGATCTCAAGGTTCACGTCCTTGAGCACGTGGGTATCGCCGAAGTACTTGTTGAGCGCTTCGATGCGGATATCCACGCCGCGGGTGTCGTGCAGATCGACCTGGTGGTGGCCGTTGTCCGGATGGAAAAAAGATCCGGAAAGGCCGTGTTTCAGCTTCTCGAACACGCTGTTTCCTTTTGTGGAAGGTTTGACGACACCCTCTTTCACCTCGAGATCTCCCGCTGGCGCTTGAAGCAAAAATGGGCGCTTATCATAGCAGACAAGGGCGCAAGGTGGCAAGTTTCAGAACAGGTAGAGCGACCGGTTGCTGAAGTGGCGCCGGTTGCCGAAGGCGTAGACGTTCAAAAGCATCAGGAGCACGCCGGCAGCCAGGGTGTAGTTCCTGAGGTCGGTAGCCGAGATCGGCGGATCGGCCAGTGCGGCGTAGTCGCCAGGCGTCAGCAAGACCAGGTTGACCCCGGCGTTCAAGACGTCGAGCAGGTTGTAGCCGATCAAAAGCCACAGGCTCAGGCGCTGTCGTTTCAGTATCCCCAGGATCAGGTAGAGCGAGATCATGCCGTCGCCGAAGACCAGCCACTCGCCCGCCCGTCCCGCATAGCAGTGCCCCATGAAGGGAAAAGGATAGCCGTAGGAGGAAAGGGCAGTCAACAGGGAAAACAGGTAAACGGCGGCCAGTGCCAAGAGGGCCAGAGGCCGCCCGGGTAGATCAACGGACATAGGCGGTGCCTTTCCTCGATTCAACGGCGCGCATGCTTGTGATGCTCCTTTAAAAGGCAGCGGTCCATCACCACGGCAAGCCCCGCCGCACACGCCTTGTCCGCGGCCTCCTGGTTGACCACCCCTTCCTGCATCCAGATCACCTTGGCGCCCTTGGCGATCGCCTGGTCCACGATCTCCGGCACGAACTCGGAGCGGCGGAAGATGTCGACGATCTCCACCGGGTCCGGGACCTCGGCCAGGGTCGGGTAGCAGGTCTCCCCGAGCACCTCACGGCAGGCGGGGTTGACGGGGATGATGCGGTAACCGGCGCGCTTAAGGTAGTGCGCCACCTCGTGGCTCGCCTTGCCGGCGTCCGGGGAAAGCCCCACCACCGCGACGTTCTTGTAGCTTAAGATCAGATCGATGTCGGCCTCTGCCATGACGCACCTCCGTTTCCGCACACGCCTGGGCTTGGGCGGATTTCGTTTTATCGTTTCCTCATGCCGCTAAGGGTAACGAAAAAAAAGATAACCGCCATGACGCCGGCAATAAAGATCCAGTCAGCCGCGCTGAATTCGGCCATGCACCACGCTCCTTAGGCTTCCAGTTTTTCCAGCGCGAGCCTGGCCTCGGCGAACTGCGCATCGACGCGCAGCGCCTGCTCCAGATAGCTGCGCGCGTCCTTGGTGCGCCCCATCTCCTGACAGCAGAGGGCAAGCAGGTACGGGATCTCGGGCATCGGGAAGTCGTCGGCAAAGTGCGCGTCTTCCATGACGTCGGTGAGAATGTCCACCGCCTCGTGCAGTTCCCCTTCCTGCTTAAGGTTAAGCGCGCCGGCGATCGCCTCCAGATAGTCCACCGCCGGCACCCGCGGCAGCTTGCCGGTGGCGATCCGCTCCAGGCGCCCGCGGATCTGGGCGGCGGATTGCTCACCCACCTCCGGCAAAAGTTTCTCCCAGAGCGCCGCCGCCTTCGGGTAATGGCCGAGCAGGAAGCAGACCTCGGCCTGGGTGGAGCGCGCCCGCGCGTCCTCAGGCGCAAGTTCCAGCGCCCGGTCCAGGTAGGCCTGCGCCTGGTAAAGCGTCACCGTGGAGAGCTGCAGGGCGGAAAAACGGCACCCCTTCTCCAGGAGCGTGGCGCCGATCTCCAGCGGGAAATGGGGGTTTTCCGGCTCCAAAAGGGCGAAGATCCTCAAGAGCTTCACCCGCCGCTCCAGGTAGGGGACCTCCACGTCCTTCTCGCCCAGCATGATCACGTGACTGGCCAGTTCGGAGAGGTAGTGCGGGTAGCCTTCCTTCAAAATCTCCGCGTAGCGCTCGCAGTAACGGCAACCCGGTTCGGCGCGCAGCGCCTGGTAGACGCCGCGCCCCACCATGTCGTAGGTCGGGAGGTCGGAAAGTTTCTGGAAATCCTCCTCCAGAAGCGGCAGCGGCTCGGAGCCCAGGGTCAGGGAGACTTTGCCGTCCAGGCCGGTGACGACGGTCCCTGCGGGCGGGGTGTAGTAGACGATGCCGGGTATGCGGGTCGGTTGTTCGGGTGCTATGGCGATCCTCCTCAAGGCCCCGGGAACTACCCCGGCTGGTGCCGTTTCTCTTTATAGTGGCCGATCAGTCCCGGGAAGACGTGACGGCGTACGTAGACGATGCTCTTTTCCACCGCGTCCAGCGCACGGTTGCGGTCGTCGGCGGGCGCCCAGTGCATGGCGTCCAAAAGCATGCGGTTGGGGTAGCCGAGACCGTGTATCAGCTTGGTGAAGGGCGCCGGCAGCCGGGGCGACAGTTCGCGGTCGTTCATCACCGCCCAGGCGATGGTCCAGGCGCGCGCCACGTTCATCATGTCGTAGCCGCCGCCCCCCACCGCCACCCACGGGATTTCAAGGGCACGCAGCTTCCTGAGCACGTAGGCGTAGGCGTGGGTGGTGACCTCCAGGCGGGTGAGCGGGTCGGTCCTGAAGGTGTCGGCGCCGAGCTGGGTAACCAGCACGTCCGGGTCGAAGGCCGCCAAAAGCGGGAAGGCGACCTCGTCGAAAGCCTTCATGAACAGCGCGTCGTCGGTGTGCGCCATGAGCGGCACGTTGACCGAGTACCCCTTCCCCGCCCCCTCGCCGGTCTCCGACTCGAAGCCGGTGCCCGGGAAAAAGTAAATCCCGCTTTCGTGCAGCGAGATGGTGAGCACACGGTCGGTATCGTAGAAGGCGTTCTGCACGCCGTCGCCGTGATGGGCGTCGACGTCCAGGTAAGCCACCCGCTTCCCCTTAGCCACCAGGTGGTGGATCGCCACCGCGGCGTCGTTTAAGTAGGAGAAGCCGGAGGCACGGTTCTTCTGGGCGTGATGGTACCCCCCGAAGGGGTTGAAGGCGGCGGCGAAACCCTCTTCGGTCACCAGCCGGGCCGCCTCCAGGGTGCCGGAGACGCCGAGACAGGCCCACTCGAAGACCCCGGGGAAGATCGGGTTCTCCAGGTCCCCCAGGCCATAGCGGAAATCGGCGCGCGGCTCGCGGTCGGCGCTGAATTCCTGCAACCGGTCGAGATAGTCGGCCGAGTGGCAGGTCAAGAGCTCTTCCCTGGTCACCGGGCGGGGGTGGCGCAGCTCCATCGCCGGCAGCGAGGTAAGCCCGTAGGCCTCCATCAGCTCGTGGGCGAGCCGATACCGCTGCAACTTAAAGGGATGATGTTCGCCGTAGCTGTACCCGCTCAGGTCGGCACAGGCGATGAGTGCTGTCGTGCGGTACAAAGGCCCCCCTGGAATTGCCGTTGAATTTACCCCGTGGCGCCCGGCAGGTCAACCACTAATCCTGCTCATTAAATGAGCAGGATTGCCCGCATTTTAGGCAGAATCGGCACGTTTTTCCGGCCTGTCACCTGGCACGCGCACGCAAATCCAGCAGCTTACCGGCTTGGCGCACACTTTGCTTCTTCTGAACGCCTTCCCCAACGGCGGGGAAGCGACTTACCAACGGAGGTAATTAAATGAACGGGATGTCAATGGCGACTCCACTCGGCAACAGCAGCGATGTTCTCTTCCTCATGCTCGGCGCGGTCATGGTCTTTGCCATGCACGCCGGCTTCGCCTTCCTCGAAGTGGGCACGGTCCGCAAGAAAAACCAGGTCAACGCCTTCGTCAAGATCCTCACCGACTGGTCGGTGTCGACGGTGGTCTACTTCCTGGTCGGCTTCCCGATCGCCTACAACATCAGCTTTTTGAAGCCGGTGAAGGAGCTCCTGGGCAAGGATCAGGGGTACGACCTCACCCACTACTTCTTCCTGCTCTGCTTCGCCGCCTGCATCCCGGCCATCATCTCCGGCGGCATCGCCGAGCGCGCCAAGTTCTGGCCGCAGGTCGTCGCCGGGGCCATCTTCGCAGGCCTCACCTACCCGATCTTCGAGTCGCTCATCTGGGGCCAGCATACGGGCCTATTGCAGGACTTCTTCAAGAAGATCGGCGGCGCCGAGTTCCACGACTACGCGGGCTCGGTGGTGGTGCACTCCATCGGCGGCTGGCTCGCGCTCCCGGCAGTCTTGGTGCTCGGGCCGCGCATGGGGCGCTACATCAAGGGCAAGTCGCACCCGATCCCGATCAGCAACATCCCCTTCCTGGCACTCGGCTCCTGGATCCTCGCCGTCGGCTGGTTCGGCTTCAACGTGATGAGCGCCGGCCACCTGGAGAAGATCTCCGGCGTGGTCGCCGTCAACTCGCTGATGGCCATGGTGGGCGGGGTGCTGGGGGCGCTGGTCGCCAGCAGGAACGACCCCGGCTTCGTGCACAACGGCGCGCTCGCCGGCCTGATCGCCGTCTGTGCCGGTTCCGACATCATGCACCCGCTGGCGGCCTTCGTCACCGGCGTGATCGCCTCGATCATCTTCGTCTACGGCTTCCACATCGAGCAGGAAAAGCTCAAGATCGACGACGTGCTCGGCGTCTGGCCGCTGCATGGCGTGATCGGCTCCTGGGGCGGCATCGCCGCCGGCATCTTCGGCCAGGAGGCGCTGGGCGGCCTGGGCGGCATCACCTTGGCATCCCAGTTGATGGGCACCGCGGCGGCGATCCTCTTCGCCCTGGCCAACGGCTTCCTGGTCTACGGCGTGCTCGCCAAAACGGTGGGGATCAGACTGGACCAGGACTCCGAGTTCGCCGGCGCCGACATCTCCATCCACAACATCGGTGCCTACCCGGAAGATCACATCCGCTGATCGCTTTTCGTGCAGCAAAAAATTTAGGCAGCCCCCCAAAAGACCCGGAATACCGGGTCTTTTTTATTTTGCTATTTTGCCGGAAGCCGGTATGCTTTGCTGGATGATGAGAACGCATTAACCACAGTCGAGGCCGATTACCATGAGAAGACCGCTAGGCGAGATTCTGGTCGATACCGGCATCATCACGGCCAAGACCCTGGAGCGCGCCCTCAACCGACAACGGGGGACCGGCAAGTTGCTCGGCACCGTACTGGGGGAAATGGGGGTCATCACGGCTGAGGAGTTGGCCGAGGCGCTGGCGTTCCAGGCGGGTATGGAGCGGGAGTCGGTCTGCCTTGAGGCGCTGAAGATACTGGTGGTCGACGATTCCACCGAGGTCACCGCCGAAATCGCCGAGGCGCTCAAGCTGGAAGGGTACCAGGTGCAGACGGCCAACGACGGCGTCGACGGCCTGACCATCGCCTTCGCCGGCAAGCCCGACATGATCCTCTGCGGGGCAAGCATGCCCAGGATGGACGGCTACGCACTGATGCGCGCCGTGAAGGCCAACCCCGCCACCGCTTCCACCCCGATGATCCTCTTGACCTCGAAAAGCTCCCCCGAAGAAAAGCACCGCGCACTGAAGTCCGGCTTTCACGACTTCATCGTCAAGCCGATGATGACGGTGCGGGTGGTCTCGCGGGTAAAGAGCGTCTTCGAGATCGTACGCCAGCTGAAAGACCGGCAGGCCGCCCCCGCCTCCTGATAAAAGGACTGAAGGGGACTGGCTCCGCAGGTGCCACTCCCCCTTTTTGCCCTCTTTCAATCTCCTCCCGGCTCCCTCACTTCACCTCGTGAAACGCCTCCGCGAAGATGTCCAGCGCCTCGCTCAGTTCGCCGTTGCCGACGTTGAGCGGCGGAATGAACCGGACCACGTTTCTCTTCAGGCCGCAGCCGATCAGGATCAGCCCCTTTGCCAGGCACTGCTCGATCAGCGCCGTACAAAGCCGGTTGTCGGGAGCGCCTGCGTCGTCGACGAACTCGACGCCGATCATGCACCCCATGCCGCGCACCTCGCCCACGCACGGGTTTTGCGAGGCGAGCCCCTGCAGGAAGATGAGCGCCCGGGCACCCGCCTCCCGGGAGGCCCCCAGGAGCCCCTCCTCCCTGATCGCCTGCAGGGTGGCCAGGGCCGCCGCACAGGAGACGGGATTGCCGCCGAAGGTGGTGCCGTGCGCCCCCTGATCCCACTTCATCATGACCTCCCGCCGGCCGACGACCGCCCCCAGCGGGAAGCCGGAGCCGATCGCCTTGGCCACCGTCAGGATGTCAGGTACCACCTCGGACTGCTGGCAGCAAAACCACTTGCCGGTACGTCCGATGCCCGACTGCACCTCGTCGAAGATCAAGAGTATCCCGTACTCGTCGCAGATGGTGCGCAGCCCCTGCAGGTACTTCTTGGGGGCCGGGAAGTATCCCCCCTCGCCCAAAAACGGCTCGATGATGATGGCGCAGACCTCGTCGGGAGGGACCTGGCGCTCGAAAAGCCGGCTGATCTCGTCCAGGCACTTGGTGCCGCAGGCGTCCGGGGTGAGCCCGCACGGGCAGTTGAAGCAGGCGGGGTAGTTGACCTGGTAGATGGAGGGCAGCAGGGGGTGGTAGTGGCGGCGATAGGCCGAGGAGCTGGTGGTGAGCGAGAGGGCGCCCATGGTCCGGCCGTGAAAGGCGCCGGTGCAGGAGATGATGGCCTGCCGGCCGCTGGTGTAGCGGGCGACCTTCAGGGCTCCCTCCACCGCCTCGGCGCCTGAGTTGCCGAAGAACAGCATGTCGAGCCCGGCTGGGGTGACGCTCACCAGTTCCTCGGCGGCCGCCACCGTCGGTTCGCTGTAGTAGATGCCGCCTGTGTGCACGTAGCTGTCGAGCTGTTTCCTGACCGCCTCCATCACCCGCGGGTGGTTGTGGCCGATGTTGAGCACGGCCAGTCCCGAGGTGAAGTCGAGGTACCGGCGGCCGTCGGTGGCAAAGACCTGCGTCCCCTCCCCCCGGCTGATGGCGATCGGGTAGTAGATGTGCAGGGCCGGCGTGAAGACCTTCAATCCCCTCTCGACTGTCGATGCCGCCTCGATCATGTCACACCTCGCTGTCATCGCTTTAGGCTGTCTGTCATGCCAAGACTACCCATCTCTTACACTATGTCTCTGAACCTGGCCTGCCATTTGGCCTGTTTGTGAGTGAAAGAAAGCAAAAGGATAGCATAGCGAAGTGCCTATGCAAGAGCGTGGGCACGCTGTGAAGGAATCTCTCGTTTCAGCCCTTGCAATTACCAAAACGGAGGTTTATAGTCTCATGAGTCTTTCGGTCCCACCTTGGGAGGAAACGTATGAATAGCGAAAAACGCAACTTCGCCCGCCTGGCCTTGAGCGCCCGCGCCAGCATCCGCAGGGAAAACCGGGTGATCGAGGGCCAGGTGGAAAACCTGAGCATCCGGGGGGCCTTTATCAGGGCGGCGTCCCCGATGAACAGGAACGACCGGGTGGCGGTGACGATCTACCACACGCTGACGCCCCAGGCGCTGTGCGACCTGGACGCCACGGTGGTAAGGGTGACCGACACCGGCATGGGGTTGCAGTTCGAGAAGTCGCTGCTCGACTGAGCCAAAGCCTGCCCGCATCGCTACAACCAGCCTCGCAGCATCCCCGCCTTTTCAAGGTGTAAGAGTCCCTTTCCCTCCAAATCCCGGCGACGGCAGCCTTCAGGTAACGGATTCCCCCCGCAGGTACTCGATCAAAAGCCGCACGCCTACCCCGGTGGCCCCTTTGGGGAGGTACGGGCGCCCCTTTTCCAGCCAGGCGGTGCCGGCGATGTCCAGGTGCGCCCAGTGTACCGTGCCGGCGAACTGCTTTAAGAACCAGGCGGCGGCGATGGTACCGCCGTCGCGGCTGCCGGAATTCTTCAGGTCGGCGATGTCGCTCTTCATGGTCTCGCCGTACTCCTCCCAAAGCGGCAGCTCCCACACCCGCTCGCCGCAACGCTCGCCGGCCCGTTTCAGATCGTCCGCCAGCCCCTGATCGTTCCCCATCAGGCCGCTCGCCTCGTGACCGAGCGCCACCACGCAGGCTCCGGTCAGGGTCGCCAGATCGATCATGACGGAGGGGGCGAAATTCACCAGCGCGTAATGCAGCGCGTCGCACAGGATCAGCCGCCCTTCGGCGTCGGTGTTGGTGATCTCGATGGTGGTGCCGGACATGGCGGTGATCACGTCGCCGGGCTTCAGGGCCTTGCCTCCCGGCATGTTTTCGGCCGTCGGGATCACCCCCACCAGGTTGACCGGCAGCCGCAACTGCGCCGCGGCCTCAAGCGTCCCCAGTACGGCCGCCGCGCCGGCCATGTCCGTCTTCATGTCCTGCATGCCCGCTCCAGGCTTGATGGAGATGCCGCCGGAGTCGAAGGTGACCCCCTTGCCGATGAGCGCCACCGGCGCGGTATCGTCCCCCGAGCCGCGGTATTCCAGGACGATCAGCCGCGGCTTTTCAGCCGAGCCCTTCCCCACCCCCAAAAGTGCGTTCATGCCGAGTTTGGAGAGTTCCTCGACCTCTAGCACCCGGCAGGCAAGCGCGCGCCGCTCGGCAAGCTCCCTGGCGGCCACGGCGAGATAGCCGGGTGTGACGACGTTGCCCGGATGGGAAACGAGATCGCGGGTAAGCTTCACCCCCTCGCAGAGCGCCCGGCAGCCGTCGATCCGGCTGCGTGCGCCGTCCGGGTCGACGCCGGGCGTCAACAGCGCGGTCAGCGACTCGAAGGCAAACAGTTCCTCGCGGTTTTTGGTCTTGTACTGATCGAAGCTGTAGCCGGCCAAAAGGGTTCCCTCGCAGACCGCCTCCAGCGCGTTAAGCGGGCCCCCCTCGGGTAGCGCCCAGGCGAAGCTCGCCACCCGCGCCGCGCGCAGCGCAGCAACCGCATTGCCGGCCGCCTTGCGCAACCGCTCCCCGTCGAGTTCCGCCCGCTTGCCGAGCCCCACCAGCAACAACCGCTCGCAGGGGAGCTTGCCCAAGGTATGGATCAACCGGGTGCTGTTGGCCTTGCCGATGAATTCCCTATCCGTCCAAAGCCGCGCCAAGCAACCGTCCAGCGCCGTATCGCAGGCGGCGAACAGTTGGCCGCGGTCGTCTTCGCAACAGCCGACCACCAGGGCCGGTCCCTGATATTCCAGCTGCGAGCCGGAACGTGCTTCTATTTTCATGGTAACCCTCCACAGTTTCTCGTATTCACTACCCAATCATAACCTCAAGTAGTCCCATCCAGCAACAATGACTGGAGCTTGTTCACTTTTTCAGCCAATCACTCAGTGCTTCATGCTGCCGTATCAAGCGGTCCAGCCCGGAGCGCCGCCCTAAGATCCACCGGTTTTGCCTGAAAAGGTCCCTGATGCGGACCAGGTAATACCAGTAGCGCTTAAGGGAACTCCCGTCGAGAGAGTACAGCTGATTCAGCTGTTCCCGGGGAAGGAAGACGCGTTGCCACAGAATGGAGAATTTTTCTTTGAGAACCGGTTGTTGCCACAGCTGCGCGAGGCCCGGCGGCACCTGGCACCAGTCGCCCGGATTGAACAGCAACGAGATGGCGGCCTCCTCCTGTTCTGCGAAGGAGATCGGTTCACGGTCCAAGGCGAGCTCTGCAGGTATTTCCGCCGCCAAAAGCTCGCGCGCGATACGCAGGGTAAGCACCACTCCCCGCTGCCAGCCGAGCCGCACGGCCCGGTCATTGAAAGCCCGCCAGTTAAGCTCGCGGCCGAAACGCTCGACCACCAGCGCCACGTCCACTAGCGGGCGCAGGCCGAAGCTGAAGCGGTGCTGGTAGGAGAGATGATGGCAAAGGTGCAGCAGCAGATCCTCCGGGCAGAGCGCCAGGGTGCTCTCGCCGTCCTGTTCGAAAGGCACCGCCCGCTGCCAGAACTCTTCGATCGGCCAGCGCACCGGCACCTCGAGATGCCAATGCAGCTCCACCATGTGGTGCGCGCCCTTGCGCAGGCCGATCAGGTGATGGTGCGAGCGGAGCCGTTCCTGCGCTCCCTTGTTGTCCTGGGGGTTGGGATAGTAACCGAGCGCGGCGATGGCGTCAAAGGCATTGAGCAGCTCCCTGCGCGGCACCAGGAGGTCGAGATCGATCATCTCGCGCAGGCCTGGCGCGGGGTACACGGCCCTCGCGAGATGGGCGCCCTTGAGCACCAGCAAGGGGATGCGTCTTTCCTTCAGTGTGCGGGTAATCCGCGTGAGGTCGTGGTAGAGGCTGAGATTTGCGGCGATGGTGGCGAGGTAGGCGTCGCGCAACTCGGCGCGCACCTCGGGCGGGGCGAACTCCAAAAGCCCTAGCTTCTGCAGTCGGTAGTGCGCGAGGCCGCGCAACTGCTGCAGTCTCGCCAGCTGCAGCAGCTCCCGCCACTGTTCGGCCCGAAAGGCGCGCAGCCGGGAGTCCACGGGCGATCTGGGCTCGCGGCGCAACAGGTCGAGCAGCACCCCGGCAACCTCGTCGTACCGCCGGCCGTGGCTCCCGGCATGTCCGGCATTTCGGGACATCGCTCACCTCGGGAGGTACTGACGGGCGTGCGCCCGGTACATGTTGGCGTAGATGCCGTCCAAGCTCATCAGGGCGGCGTGCGTCCCTTCCTCCGCCACGGTGGCGCGGTCGAGCACGTAGATGTAATCCGCCATGCGCACGCTGGAGAAGCGGTGACTGACCAATACGGCGCTCCGCGTGCCCAGGTTCTCGCGAAAGCGCGCATAGAAGGCCTCTTCGGCCTGCACGTCCAGGGAACTCGTCGGTTCGTCCAGCACCAGCACCTGGGAATCCCGCATCAACGCCCGGGCCAGCGCCACCTTCTGCCATTCCCCCTGGCTCAGCTGCCGTCCGTCGTCGAACCAACTGCCGAGCACCGAGTCGAAGCCCTTGGGAAGCCTGGCAAGAAGCTCGTAGACGCCTGCCTTGCGGGCGGCGGCGGCGACACCGGCGTCGTCGGCGCTGGCGGTCACCTCGCCGTACCAGATGTTGTCGCGGGCGCTGGTCTGGTACTGCACGAAATCCTGAAACACGAAGCTGAACTGGCGCCTTACCTCGGAGACGGCGAAGTCGCGCAGGTCGATGCCGTCCAGGGTGATGCGGCCGGTTACCGGATCGTGCAGGCGGCAGAGAAGCTTCACCAGCGTCGATTTGCCGGCGCCGTTGGCACCCACCAGCGCCACCACCTGCCCTGGAAGGACCTTCAGGTTCACGCCGTCAAGCACCGGCTCCCCCTCGGCATAGGCGAAGCTCACACCATGAAAGCGCATACCCTGCCGCATCGGGCGCGGCACGGAGCGCGGCACGGCCGGTTCCACCACCTGGGGCGCGATCTCCAGGAAGTCGAACAGGTTTCTCAGGAAGAGGAGGTTTTCGTAGAATTCGGTGGCGGTAGCCACCACCTGGGAAAGGTTTCCCTGCACGCGACGCAGGGCCTGGAAAAAAAGGAAGAGATCCCCCACCGTGGCGGTGCCGCGCACCGCGGCGAAGGCTAATAGCCCGAAGGCGAGGTAGCCCGCCACCACGCCGATGCTCTGGGTGGCGAACCCCGCCCAGGCCCTTTTGGCGTCCACTTGGTGCCGCTCGTTGCGCAACAGCTCGCTTAAGGCCCGGTGCCGGCCCCGAAAGAGCGGTCCCAGGCAGTAGAGCCTGATTTCCTTGGCGTAACGGTCACCGGTGAGCAAGGCGTGCAGATAGCCGGCGCGGCGGTTTTGCGCGGTGCGGGCATTCATCCAGTGGTAGAGGATGCGGGAATGTTTCAGGCCGATCAGCACGTTGGGGAGGGCCGCCGCCAAAAGTACAGCGGTGACGGACCAACTGGTGGAGAGGATCAGGCAGGTGATGGCGACCAGCGTCACGAGGTTGAACAAAAGCTGCACGATGCCGTCCAGCACCCGTCCCACCCGATAGCCCGACTCGGTCTGGGCCCGGTGCAGCTTGTCGAAGTAGGCGGAAGATTCAAAGAAACCGAGGTCGAGTTGGGTGGATTTTTCCAGCAAGCGCTCGTTGATCCGGTCGCTGGTGATCAGGTTCTGCCGGCTGCGCAAAAGACCGAGGATGACGCTGAAGAGGAGTTCCAACAAGGCGACGGCAGCGGAAACCGTCAGCATCAGCAAGGCGCGGTGCCAGCCGGCTCCCGTCTGCGCCATCGCCGCCTGTATGGCGTCGACCGTCACCTTGAGAAGGTACAGAGAAAGCGGGGCCAATAGGCTTAAGAGCAGCATGAACGCCGCCGCAACCGCCACCACCCTGCGCGGCGCCGTTTCCCAGACCAGGGCGAACAACGACTTCACGTACCGTCGATTCGGGATGCCTTCCAAAGCTGCCGAGAGCTTCGCCCCCACGCGCCCTCCATTCTTTCCGCCTGTCGTCCTGAAGCTTTCCGTCATCTTAGCGTTCCGCCTGTCACAGCGAACAGTCAGCCTGTCATAGCGAGTAGTCCGCCTGTCATAGCCAGTTATTCGCCTGTCATCCTGAGCGTAGCGAAGGATCTGCTTCTCCTCGCCACAGGCTTTTGGAGAAAAAAGCAGATTCTTCGCATACGCTCAGGATGACAATCTCAACCGCTCAGGACAACAACCTTAGCAATCCAAACTACCGGAGATATCGACAGGCTGCTGGAAGCCCGTTTGATGATGTTCAGCTACTTACGTTGCCGGTAGGGAACCGGCTCCCTTCCGGTACTATCCCGACTGCTTGCCGACTCAGTGATGACCGTTGTGGTGGCCGTTGTTGTCGTGGCCGCCTTGGCCATAGTGGTTGCCGTTGTCATGTGGATCGTCGTAGTTGGGCATTTCCGCACTCTTGCCGGTCAGTTCATGGAGTTGCTGATGCTTGGTCAAAAGCGGCTGAGTCCAGGGCTGCTTTTGGGAGTCAGCCGCGTCCGCTTTGTCTTTCATGGTTGATTACCCCCTTTACGAGGTTTTTGCTGCTTTCCGTCAAACCTCCAGGCTTTCCAGCAGCCTGTCGACAATCTCCGGCAGTCTGGTTACGTCCTCCCCGAAATGCAGCCGGTACGCAGGCGTCGTGCGTACCAGCTCAGACATCACTTGAAACTGCGCCCCGGCCAACTGGGGATCCAGCACCAGGAGGGTTTGCGGCAAAAGCTCCTCCAGGGCCCGTGCCCCGGACAGCCTCGCCACGCTGCTCTCGGGCCAGTCCACGATGCGCGGAAAAATGAGCAGCGCGGGCCGGCAACGCTCCCCCCAACTGTAATCGGCCACCCTGTCCAGCGGAAAGGAACGTTTCCTGGTGTCGCTGCGAAATTCCGGCTCCACGGCGCGCAGTTCGGGAAACCAGGACACGGTCCGCTGTGTCACGGCGATCCGCCCCGGAAAAGGGAGCAACTGGAAGCCGTCGCCGTCGGTACAAAGGAGCGGGTGGTCGTCGGACAGGCAGCGATAGCCGGCGCGCAGCAGGGAAAGGCAGGCGGTCGTTTTCCCCGCCCCGCTGGCGCCCACCACCAGCACCCCCCTCCCCTCCCTCTCCAGTCCGGCACCGTGCACCGCATACCTGCCGCGGGTGCGCAAAAGCTCGATCGCCGATAAGAGCACGAAGCCCGCCGCCCAGTCGGGCGCCGGGCATCCCGGAGCCGCAAGACACCCGGTGACCCGCCCCAGTACCGGGTCGAGCAATAACCGCCCGGCGCCACCGAAGTCGAACCGCCAGCGGCAGCCGTCCCGGTACAGGCTTAAGGGCACGCTGCCGGCCACCTGGGGAACCTCCCGCACCAGGACTGCCGTTGACCGGGGGGGCTGGAGATCCTCAGAGCCGTCTGCCGCCTGCAGATCGATCTCCAAGGGAGCGCCGGCAGGCAGGCGCTCGACGGCAAAGCCGCCGAGCGCATCGCGGGCCGCGTCGGCGATGGCCTTGGCGCCGGTCTTTAAAAACAGCGGCTCGCCGTGGATGTCGAAAGGGAGCTCAAAGCCGGCCACGATCCGGCGCCTCCAGCGTCGCCAGCTTTTCGCAGCAGAGGTTGTGAACCAGCGCAACCAGATCCTGCCAGGCGGTCTCCCGGTCCACCTCGTAGCGTTCGCACAAAAGATCGGCCACAGCCCCGAGATCGCAGCTGCCGGTCAAAAGCTGCCAGATGACGGTGCCCTGCTGGTTGAGCGTGTAGTAGTGGCCGCTGCGCAGATCGAGCAGGACCGCCTCGCCGTCCACCTCGGCAAAGCTCACCTCGGAAGAGCGCCTGCAGACATCCTGCGGGGCAAGCGGCGCGGAGCCGAGCATGCTGCGCAGCAGCGGTCCAAGCGCCTCCCCAGCGCGCCGCCGGATCTCCTGGCCGGACGTTTGCGAGGTGATGACCGGCGAGTCCTCTTCGTCAGCTGCGTCAACCCGCAGTTCCGCCCCGATGAACGAGCCGCCGGCCTCCGAAGCCGCCTCGGCTGGGTTTTTATCAAAGTTTTTCGGGTTCATGCACAGACCTCCTCTTAGCCCGGCGAAAGATGCGCCTGCGGGGCGGAAACGGCGCCGCCTGTGCCGCCGGCCGGTTGCGTTGCCCTGGCAGCGGCGGCATCGAGCAGCGCATCGATGAGGGCGTCGGCGATACGCTGGCCGGTGAACTGTTCGTAGTAGGCAAAGGCGGGGGTGGGATTCACTTCCAGGCAATACCAGCGGCCATCGAGGCCGTGACGCAGGTCGACGCCCGCCGCGATCAGCCCCAGGGAGGCGGTGAGCCGCAGGCAACGCTCGGTCAGCTCGTCGTCGAGCACGATGCCCCGCATGGCCGGCGGCTTCCCCTCGCGGCTGCCGAAGCGGTAATCGGTGACTTGGGCCGAGATCTCCGTGGCATGGGCGCGCCCCCCCATCACGTGCACCCGCACGTCGGTGCCCGGCAGCCACTCCTGGAACTGGACCGGTCCGTTTAGTAGCAGTTGCAGCCGCCCCAGGTCCGCCTGCGTCATGCGCGTCACCACCGAGCGCCGCGCACTGAGCGATTTGTAAATCACCCGGCCGCGGCAGGCATCGAAAAACGCGGCCGCATCGCCGGGCAGGTTCGTCACCAGAGTCCGCGGGACGGCAAAGCCGCTTTCCCGGATCAACTGCTGCTGGTAGGTCTTGGAACCGTTGGCGCAGGCGAAGCGCGGCCGGTTGCAGACGGGGACCGGTACGACGTCGAGAAAGCTGCGCAGCAGGGGGTAGGCTCCCGCTGACGGCCGCCGCTCCCCGGCGTACCTCGCGTCCGCCCCCGGCCACAGGTGCACGTACACCGCCGCAATACCGGAGAGGTCAAGAGATCGCTCGCCGTATCGCAGGCTGCCGGACAGCTCGCCGCCGTCCAGCTCCCAACTGAGATGGAAGTCCCGGCCGTGTTGCCGCGGATCGAGCAGCAGAAACGGCAACCTGCGGTCGATCAGCCGGTGCAGCAGATGGCCGATGCCGCCATCGCTTAATGCGCCGAAAACGAGGATCATGGCAAGGCCTCCGGCCGCTCCTCGGTGAACCGTTTGGCGAGGGCTCCCGCCACCCGTTTCCGGTAGGAAAGGTCTCCAAAGACGGCATCCGGCAGATCGGCGGCGGCGAGTACCACGTCGCCGCCCGCCCCCGAGACCACCGTAAGTTGCAGGCAGGAGAGCCCGAGCCGTCCGGCCAACAGCGAACAGCGGTCGGCAAGAATCCCGGTCAACAGGTATTCGGCAGACGCCGTCCCCCCGTCGTCCCCGAGGCGTTCGGCGAAGACCTCGTTGCCGACCACGTGGAGGCGGCGGCGTTCCCCGGCGGGGCAGGCCAAAAGACAACTGCCGCCGTCGGTCTGCGCCGCCTCGTCCTCGCTCTCGGCCGGCAACGGTTCGCCCTGCCATGGCGCCCGCAGCACCGTGCCGCCGCAACTGCGCCAAAAGCGCCTCGCTTCCTGCTCCGAATTGGTTACCAAAAGCCGCGGCAGCCTAAGTCCCGCCGCCCGGAACCCGAGCTCGTAGGCTGAAAGGTGCGCCGGATGAAAGCTGCGCCCCGGCCGGGGACGATTCAGCACCGGACAGGGCAGCGTCTTCAGCCAGCCGACCAACGCCGCGCTCCACTCCACGCGCAGGTAGTCGAGATCGCTCTCCGCCCCCCGCGGACCGGCCGGCGACGGCGGCAGGGCGCGCACCACGACGCCCCTAAGCCGCTCAAGCTGCAGCGTACGTCCGGAGAAGACCAGCTGTTCGGTTGCGACCGGCGGGATTTGCCAGGAAAAACGGAAGGAACAGCCGGGGACCGGCGGCGTGATCAGCAGGCAGCCTCTTCCCCTCTCCGTCAATCGGCTCTGGATGTCGGCTGCCAGCCCATCCCCGGGCTCAGCAAAGACGATGATCATGATCGTTCACCTGAGGCTCTCGTCCGGCGGCGTCAGCGCCGCGAGCGGATTTGCGTGGGTGCCGATCAGCACCACGCCGTCCGCCTCCAGCCAGGCATGGGCAAACGGCTGGCCGTTGCCGCTCAAGGCGACGCCGAGACGAAGCGTACAGTTGATGCGCCGATGCAGGAGCAGCCAGGCGGTGAGCGCCCGTTCCAGGCAGCGCCCCGCCGGCAAATATTTCTCTGTCCGCTCCACCGCACTGATCACGCGCTCGACAAAACCCGGCTCGCTGCGTGCCGGACATGATCGTGGGCGCATCGTCGCTGCTAATAGTGGTTGCAAATATTGGTAGGGGAGTAATCGTAAGGCTGCCGTTACCGTCAACCGCAACAGTAGCGCAGACAACAACAGCAGCAATGACTTCACGGGCTCCAGCATATATACATCCCGCGCGATACTATGACTGTACCGTCCACCGAATCTGTCTTACTAATAGCTATAAACACATCTATTAATAATTTGGATAGACAACAAACAGCAATCTAACCTGCACCAGCTAGCATAGAACGTCATTTGGCGAAATAGCAGTGTACCGACAAAAATCAGCACACGAAAGAAAAGTATACTTTGTCGAAATTGCCTCGCAACATTAGACTTTACCTGCCGAAGGTTCATTGGTCACAAAACGAACGGGAACCTGGTGAACTGGAGAGAGAAAGGGAACTGGTCAAGCCTGGAATGGTCAGGTGGGGAAGGTAACGGCCGCCGGGCGGCGACACGGGGGCAAGGAAAAGAGGAACAACGCCGGGAGAGAGGAGCACCCCTCTCCCGGCTATTTGGCGACAGCGCTTACTCGAACTTCCTCTCGTCGAAGATCCTCTTGGTCTTGCGCTCGGAACGGGGCATGCTGCCGTAGCCGACGACCTCGACCTCGCAGCTCACGAGCAGGGTGTGCTTGACGCCGGAAACGATGGACTTGCCGAGTCTCCCGTCCGTGGCCGGATCGCCCCCCTTGGCACGTTCCACCTTGATCTGCATGTAGTCCCGCCCGTCCTCGTTGTGCCCGAGATGCACCTGGTATTCGCTGCCGATCCCCGCGATGCCGTTCAAGACCTCGTCGATCTGTCCCGGATAGACGTTGACGCCGCGGAAGATGACCACGTCGTCGGAGCGCCCGAGGATGCGGTCGTGGCGCGGCATCGTGCAGCCGCAGGGGCAATCCCCCTCGATCAGCCGGGTGAGGTCGCGGGAGCGGTAGCGGATCAGCGGCGCCCCCTCCTTGCAGAGCGTGGTGTAGACCATCTCCCCCACCTCGCCCGGCGCCACAGGTTTCAGGGTGACCGGGTCGAGGATCTCCAGGATGTAATGGTCCGCCCAGTAGTGGATGGCGGAGCCGTGGTTGCAGGAAAGCCCGGTCCCCGGGCCGTATACCTCGGTTAAGCCGGTGATGTCGTAGATCTCCTCCACCCCCAGGAACTCGCGCATGCTCTCAAGCATGGAGGAGGAGCTCCGCTCGGCGCCCAGGATGATCTTCTTCAGGTTCAGCTTGTCGCGCAGCCCCTTGTGGTGCACCTCTTCCGCAAGAAGCAGTCCCATCGAGGCGGTGCAGCAGAAAACGGTGGTCTGCAGGTCGATCATCAGGCTGGTCTGCATCTCCAGGTTCCCGGGTCCGACCGGGATGGCCAGCGCCCCGAAGCGCTCGCAGGCAAGCTGGAAGCCGATCCCCGCCGTCCACAGGCCGTAGCCGACCGCGATCTGCACCCGGTCCTCGCGGCTGAGCCCGGCAAGCTCGTAGCAGCGGGCGAACATCTGCTGCCAGTCGTCGACGTCCTTTTGCGTATAGCAGAGCACCTTGCGCTTGCCGGTGGTGCCGGAGGAGGCGTGGATGCGCACGAGATCCGCGAAGGGGGCGCTGCGCAGCGCGAAGGGGTAACCGTCGGCCAGATCCTGGGCGGTCAGGAAGGGGAGCCGCTCAAGGTCGTCAAGCGACTGGACGGAGTCCGGGGTGACGCCGGCCGCGGTCAGCCGCTCGCGGTAGAAGGGGGAATTACCGAAGGCGTGCCCGACGGTCCACTTGAGCCCGGCCAGCTGGTGGGCGGGGAGGTCGGCGGGCGCGGCCTTGGCGGGAAAGCGTGTCAGCATGGGCAGGTATTCTCCTTCGCACGACCGAGCCCGAGCCGGAAGGCGGCAAGGGCGCGTGCCAGTTGTTTTTCCTTGCCGGCCATCTTCTCCCTGATGACCGCCTCCACCTCTTCGACGCTGCAGAAAAGGCTCCCCGTCTGCGCCAGCGCGCGGCCGAGCACGATCAGGTTCACCGCCTGCGGGTCACCAAGGCCAAGGGCCAGCCCGTCCGCGTCCAGGCAGACGGCGGGGTGTCCCGCGGCCTCGGCCGGCAGCTCGCGGGCGTTGGTGGCGATGAGCCCGTCCTTTTTCAGAAAATGCAGATGCAGCCCCACCGTCTCGGCCTTGAGCGACAGGAGCACGTCGGCCTGCCCCGGCCGCACCAGGGGGCTTGCGAATGCACCCACTTTCAGATGGGAGACCACGATGCCGCCGCGCTGGGCCATGCCATGGGTTTCGCTGGTCAGGACCGGCAACCCCTTGGCGATGGCCGTCTCCGCCAAGAGCCTCGTGATGAAGAGTATCCCCTGCCCGCCCACGCCGCTGATGATCAACTGTTGCTCTCTCATGCCTTGTCCTCCCGCTGTATCGCCTTGGTCGGGCAGACTTCCAGGCAGACCCCGCAGCCGCTGCAGATCATCGGATCGACCGACACCTTCCCGGTACGCTCGTCGAAGACCAGCGCCGGGCACTCGAAGCGCTCGGTGCAGATGCGGCAGCCGGTGCAGGTTGCCGCCACCTTCGGCTGCGCCCTTTTCAGGCGCGGCAGGCTGCGATCCACCAGGCAGGGGCTCTTGGCGATGACCACCGCCACCCCTTCCTCATGGGAGAAGGAAACCGCCTCCTTGAGGAGCGCGGTGAAACCGGGAAGCTCTAAGGGATCGGCGCTCTTCACGAAGCGGACGCCGCACCCCTTGACGATGCTCGCGATGTCCACCGGCTGGCCGGCGGGGGTACCCTGCGCCGGGGTCGGCTGGTTGCCGGTCATGGCGGTGGTGGTGTTGTCGAGGATCACCAGCACGAACCGGGCGCCCTGCACCACCGCGTCGATGAGCGGCGGGATGCCGGCATGAAAGAAGGTGGAATCCCCTACCGTGGCGACGATGTCGCGCGTTTGCCCGGTGACCCGGTAGGCCTGGTAGAAGCCTGCGGCCTGGCTGATGGAGGCGCCCATGCAGAGCACCGTGTCCACGCCCCCCAGGTTGATCCCCAGCGTGTAGCAGCCGATGTCGCTCGGGTAGATCCCCTTGGGGGCCGCCTTCTTGATGGCGTAGAAGCTCGCCCGGTGCGGACAGCCGGGGCAAAGCGTCGGCCGCCTCCCCCCTTTGGCGGCAGGAATCGTCTGCTCGCCAAGGGTGATGCCGGCGAACTCAGCCAGTATGCGCTCCACGATCTCCGGCAGGAGTTCGCCCGCCTCGGGGACGGCGCCGGAGATCTTGCCATGCACCTTGTGGCGGTCCCTAAGTTGCATCTCGACCACGCCGGTCGTTTCCTCCAGCACCAGGATGCGGTCGTGATCGGCCAGAAGCGACTCGATGAAGCCGGTGTGCAGCGGGTACGGCTGGACCACCTGATAGCAGCTCAGCTTCTCCGTGAGGCCCAACCCCTCCAGCGCCTCCTTGAGGTAGCCGGCGGCAGGCCCGGAGGCGACCACCGCGTCGCGGCTTTTCACCTGCGGGTTCAAGGAGCGGGGAGCGGTCGGCTCGTAGGCCGCGATCTCCTCCAGCTTCCGGTTCAGCTCCAGGTGGAGCTGGTAACGGAACTTGGGGGTCGCCGCCCATCGGGAGGGATCCTTCTTGAAGTCCGCACGCCGGTTGAGCGCACGGACCGGCAAAAGCTCGACGTCCTGGCAGGCGTGGCAGACCCGCGTGGTGGGGCGCAGCATCACCGGCACGGCAAAGCGTTCGGAAAGCTCGAAGGCGACGCCGGCCAGCTCGCGCGCCTGCGCGGGGGAATCCGGATCGAGCACCGGCACCTTGGCCAGCACGGCCATCAGGCGGCTGTCCTGCTCGGTCTGCGAGGAATGGGGACCGGGATCGTCGGCGCTCACCACCACGAAGCCCCCGACCACACCGAGGTAGGCCGCGCTCATCAAGGGGTCGCTCGCCACGTTCAGGCCGACCTGCTTCATGGCGGTCATGGCGCGCAGGCCGGTCTGGCTCGCGGTGTAGGCGATCTCGAAGGCCACCTTCTCATTCACCGCCCACTCAAGGTGCATCGCCACCTTTTCCTGGCGCTGCCAGTTTTCCACCGCGCCGAGTATTTCAGAGGCGGGCGTGCCGGGATAGGACGTGGCCACCACACAGCCGTGTTCCACGATCCCCCGCGCCAGCGCTTCGTTGCCTTGCAGGAGTTTCTTGTGCCGCCCTTCTTGAGTCATTCAGGTACCTCGCCGGATCAACGGAAAATAAGCGGGCATTTTCACGCCGAGGCGAGCAATTGTCAACGGTAAACTCAGGTGGGGTGACGGGTGGGTGACAAGCTGAGAAAAAAAGGGTGGAGCACATGCCCCACCCTTTTGGCGTTTCTTACGGTTGCTGTAGGAGCGCCTTCAGGCGCGATCACGGGCGAAGCCCGCTCCTACGGGATTTTCTTCCAGCGGCCGGCAGTTACATGGCAAGCCGCGCGCCCATGGGGTCGCTCGTTTCCAGGATCTTGCGCAGTTTCTCCAGCGACTTCGCCTCGATCTGCCGGATCCTTTCGCGGGTGACGCCGAAGGTGCGGCCGATGGTGTCGAGGGTCTGCGCCTCGTGGTCGTCGAGCCCGAAACGCAGGGTGAGGATCTTCTGCTCGCCGTCGTTTAAGGTCTCGAACCACTTGGACACCAGTTCGAACTTGTTCAGCTCCTCCAAAAGCACCGAGGGGGAGACGGTGGAGGTGTCCTCGATGGTGTCGAGCAGGAAGTAGTCGTTGTTCTCACCCATCGGCCGCTCGATGGAATAGGTCTTCTTCAGAAGGACCGTGAGCCTGCGCACGTAGGCGATGTTCATCTCCAGCGTGTCGGCGATTTCCTTGGTGGTCGGCTCCCGGTTCAGCTTCTGCACCAGCGAGCGCGAGGTCCGCAACATCTTGTTGATGTCGTCGGAGACGTGCACCGGCAGGCGGATGGTGCGCGACTGGTTGACCAGCGCCCTCTCGATCGACTGCCGGATCCACCAGGTGGCGTAGGTCGAGAAGCGGCACTCCTTGGAGAGCTTGAAGCGGTCGACCGCCTTGATGAGTCCCATGTTCCCCTCTTCGATCAGGTCCAGGAAGGGAAGGCCGCGGTTCACGTAACGCTTGGAGATTTTCACCACCAGGCGCAGGTTGGAGGTGATCATCCGGTCGCGAGCCGCCTTGTCGCCGTTGTCGATCCGGGCGGCCAGTTCCCGCTCCTCGGCCGCGGTCAAAAGCTTGGTCTTCTGGATCTCGCGCAGGTAGATCTTGATGGCGTCGTCAAAGTGATCGCTCGCGGCAACCTTAGCCTCCTCCTCTTCCACCTCGACCTCTTCATCGACGTCGTCGGCCGCCTCCATGTCCTCGAGATCGAGCCCTTCCTCGGCGTCAGGCTCATCCATGTCAAGGAAGACCGGTTCCTTCTCCTCGTATAATTCTTCAGCGGCTTGCATCCCGTCCTCCTTCCCCGGCAGTCGGGGAACTTTTTCAGATGTTCAGAAGTTTAAATACCTTCCCCGTTATGCCATCCCGGATTTCATCTTCTGCGGCAGCTTCACGGCGTTTCCCGTCCGGGGTACGAACTTCGCCGACCGCTGAGGCGTGTTCAGGTCGAAAAGAAAATGATAGTAGCTGCGCTCATCCGTTTCCGGCATGTAGACCTCGCAAGTCTGGCTTCCCATGTCGCTCCTCCGTCCGCAATGATCTCCAATGCCCGACGCATTTACAGGAACCGTGCCATTCGGTTCATTTCCACGCTAAGTGACGAATAATTAGGCCAAAGCCATTCGACGCACTGGCGCGAAAGGGTGCAAAAAAAGCGACAGCACCTCGCGTCACAACGGCACAACAGACTAATATTACTGGCTTTACAGGCATGCAACTTTTTCACCGCTGTACATTTTTTCTACCGGGGCAGGGTCCGGTCAGCTTGACAACCGGGGGACGGTGGGATATGCGTTTACCGGCTTCCGGAACCCGTGTCTTCTTTGTGACAAAACTTCACCTCGCCGGCCCAGACGTCCCTCTTTCGACATCCATTCTATGAGCCGCTCCCGATCCGCTCTTCGGGGAAGGTCAAGTGTATCCGCCTCGCCGTCTCCGTCAATGGGGGGAAAGGTGATCGACACGACTGTGAAGGGAGCAGGTCCTGATCTGCACGACGTGCTGTCGCGGGGGCACGAGTACTCCTTTGCCCAGGTGATGCGCGTCGCCCGGCGGCATTTCGGGCCCGGCGGCCCGGGGGAGTTGACCGGCGTGCCGTGGCTCGACCGGGTGCAGATCCGGCCCGAGCTTTCTCTCGCCTTTCCGGCCGCGGAAGTCGGCGAGGTAGAGTTGATCGGCGAGCGCGGTGACCTTAGGATCACGACCTCCTTCCTCGCCCTCTACGGCAGCGCCTCTCCCCTTCCCACGCACTATACCGAACAACTGCTGGACGAGGCATCCGTCGATTCCTCGATCGGCCGCGACTTCCTGGACATACTGCATCAGCGCCTGCACCAGCTCCACTTTCACTGCTGGGGCAAACACCGCACGTTTCTGAAGGTGGCGGAAGAGAACTCTGCGGCCGACGCCGATCGGTTGTTCTGCCTGATCGGGCTGGCCGGCAAGGCGCTGCGCGACAGCGTCCCGGCTCCCTGGCCGCTACTGGCAAACGCACCGGTCCTGAGCAAGTCGTCCCGTACCGCTAGCGGACTGGAAACCCTGCTGAGGAATCTTCTCGGGGTGAAGGAACTGCGTGTGGAGCAGTGCGTCCCGCGTACCGTCCCCATCCCGGCGGATCGGCGCCTGCGGCTGGGGGAGCCGGGTTCGGCGCTGGGTGTGGACGCGGTTCTCGGCAGCGCGATTGCCGACCGCACGGGGAAGCTGCGCGTACATGTCGGGGCCGTGTCGAAGGCCGAATTCGACTCCTTTCTCCCCGGCACCGACCGCCATCGCCGGCTGGCGGGGCTGGTTGCGTTCTATGCCAGTCCCCTGCAGTGCGACATGCGGCTCGTCATGGCAGCCGGAGAAGCGCAACCGATCAGCCTAGGGGACGAGGGTACCGCGGTCTTGGGCATGACGGCCTGGAGTCTTTCCGGCGAGACGCTGGAGGAGGTAAGCGAGACCTTTCCGCTGATGGTTGTCGCCGGGGCGGGAGTCGAAACGCAGGACACAGCCGAGGAAGCCGGCGGGGAGGGAGCGCCGGCCGCGTTGCCGGCCTACTATCAAGGTGAATTGGCACGGTTGCGGCAGCTCGCCGAAGCCTGTGCTGCCGCCCATCCCGCAGTTGCGCCCATCCTTGGAGCGATGGCCGATCCCGGCGTCGAGCGGCTATTGGAAGGCGTGGCGCTGTGCAACGCCCGGCTCCAGCAGAAAATCGACGACGACCTCCCGGAGTTCATCGACGAGGTTGCCGAACGGCTTCATCCCTGGAATCTCCGCACCATCCCGGCAATGACCGTTGTGGCCTTCAGCCCCAAAGCCGGCCTGGAAGCCCCGCTCACCATTCCGGCCGGAGCCGAAGTGGACTCCGTCCCTATCGAGGGTAGAAGCTGCCGGTTCAGAACCTGCTACAGCATGACCGTCCATCCGCTGACCTTGCATGGCGCGGCCTACTCCCACCCGCCGGGCCAAGCGCCGCGCATAGATGTGTCGTGCGAGCTGAAAGGGTTGTCCCTGTCGCGCTGGGAAGTGGACACGCTGCGTTTCTTTCTCGGCGCCGACGAGGCGAACGCCTGCACCGTGTATCATCTGCTCATGCGGTCGCTTGAAAGGGTAGTCGTTACCGCAGCGGACGGCAGTTCCCTGACCCTGCCGGGAGAGTCGGTCAAGCCGGTGGGATTCGAGGCGGGAGAGTATTTACTGACGCAGGAGGTACCGCTGCTCCCGGGGCACCTGCTCATGCAGGAGTATTTCCTGTTCCGGGACAAATACCTGTTCATCGATCTGGCGGGCTTGAGGGAGTGCAAGAGTCTTGGAGACGGCTCTCGCTTCACCATCAGCTTCGTACTGGCCAAAAGTCCGTCTCCCCCTCCGCGGCTAAGCGCCAAGAGCTTCGTATTGTTTGCCTCCCCGGCCATCAACCTTTTCAAGCTACAGTCAGCGCGGTTAGAGATCGCGCCCGATGCCTGGACTGAAAAGGTCGAACCGGCTGGTAAGCGTCATGGCATTTACGAAGTCCACTCCGTGGATGCCGTCTACGAATTAGGCTCCAACACCAACGTCAAGGCCCCGCTTGAAAGGCCGTACCGGATCACCTACCACGGAAGCAGCCTCCACCAGACCGCAGAAACCAGCATAACCCTCCTGCCCGTCAGCGGTGCGTTCGACGCGCCAGTAGTGATCGTCATGGATCTCACCTGCAGCAACGCGGCCCTCCCAGGTCGCCTGGGGCCAGGCGACCTCTGCGTCCGGACGGCAACCATGCCCGAAGCAACGACCGTCGCCAGCGTAAGACCGGTGACGCCGCCGATGCGTCAAAGCCGCAAACAAAACCGGCAATGGAAGTTACTGTCCCACTCCGCCGTGGAACTGTCCACGCTCAACTCCGCCGAGAGCCTGCGTGCAGTGCTACGGGATCTGGTTGTCGAGGGAAGTCGCCAATTAGTGTCGGTAGAGGCCGACCTCAGGAAGATAGCAGCCATCGAGTCGGTCGACGTCCAGACGATCGACGTTATCGTCGAAGACCGTGTCCATCGCGGCTACGACTATCGAGTCAGCATAGTGTCCGACCCGTTCGACGGACCGGGAGACCTGTACCTGTTCATTTCCGTGCTGCGCCATCTGCTAGCCGACCACGTCCGGGAAGACATCTATCTGTGCCTCAGCGTCGTGAGTCTGAGTGAACTGATCACATTCCCACCGTTAAGGCACAGCCATTAGACTCGGTAACGTAAACCGGCACTCATGGTAAAATGCGAAGGATCAAAATAATGGGAGGCAAGAGAGATGATTTAAGATGCCCAGACCATGACAGCTTCATTTTCAATCTTTTTGCAGTTTTTGATCATGGCATCTAGGGCATACACAAAATGCAGACAACTGTACAAATCCAGCCACAGGTGTATGCCACGATGCAACAAGCCACATATGATAAC
>Ga0209415_10002016_pt1 | contig 38493 bp, 43 predicted proteins | sample PeaSoiSIISIP2007_FD_187696 | JGI IMG/M metagenome (GOLD analysis project Ga0209415, IMG submission 187696) | Peat soil microbial communities from Weissenstadt, Germany - SII-SIP-2007 (SPAdes) (version 2) | ecosystem: Environmental > Terrestrial > Soil > Wetlands > Peat | place: Germany...
CGTCCCGCGCTTGGTCCCGCCGGACCCAATCCCCTCCCGGCGGCGGCATGAGAGACGACTTCAACGCCCAGGCCCTGCCTGGGCGTTTTCTTGCCCGCCGAATCCGCGCCACAAGGCTACGATGCGCCTGCGCCTCGCCACCTGGAACATCAACTCCGTCCGACCGCGGGTGGAGCAGGTCGCGCGCTACGTGCGCGACCAGGCGCCCGACGTGCTCTGCCTGCAAGAGATCAAGTGCCGCGAGGGCGAGTTCCCGAAGGAGGCCTTCGCCGAGATGGGCCTGCCGCATCTGGCGATCAGCGGCCAGAAGGGCTGGCACGGCGTCGCCATCGCCTCGCGGCTGCCGCTCGAGCGGGGACCGACGCTGGATGTCTGCCGCGAGGGCCACGCGCGCGCAGTCTCGGCGATGGTCGCCGGCATCGAGGTGCACAACGTCTACGTGCCGGCCGGCGGCGAGATCGCCGACCGCGCCCTCAATCCCAAGTTCGATCACAAGCTCGACTTCTACGAACGCCTGACCCGGGCGGCGGCGGCCCGTGACCCATCTGCGCCCCTGCTGCTCGCCGGCGACCTCAACGTAGCGCCGGGCGAGTTCGACGTTTGGAATCACAAGTTCATGTCGCGGGTCGTAAGCCACACACCGGCCGAGACCGAGGCGATGCGGGCGCTCAAGGCGGCCGGCGGCTTCATTGACCTCGTGCGTGAAGCCGTCCCGGAACCGCTGAAGCTGTTCTCCTGGTGGAGTTACCGCGCCCTCGACTTCCGCGCCTCGAACCGAGGTTTGCGGCTCGACCACCTGTGGATCAGCCCCGGCCTCAAGGAGGCCGCGTTCCGGCTGGGATGCGTTGCGGCGCGCGTGCACGACGACGTGCGCGCCTGGGAGCGTCCGAGCGACCACGCGCCGGTGAGCGCCGACCTGATCCTTTAGCGCGCGACAGCGGCGGTCTCGCGAGCGAACCGTTCCAGGAGCGGGTTGAACGTTTCCGGCGCCTCCCAGAATGGCGCATGGCCGACGCCGGCGAGGTTGAACACCTGACCATCCCAGAGGTTTGCGTAGGCGACGGTCGCGAAGTAGCCGACGTTGACGAACGGGTCGTCCGCGCCGTTGACAATGGCGAGTGGGACGCTCGACGTCTCGGCGATCCGCCGCTGGTCCGCCACGCCACCAGAAAGGGCGTCGGCCACCATGATCTCCCGCGCCCGCCCATCGGTCCGCCGCGCGTCGTCGCCCATGAAGGACGCGTACGGCCGGGCCGAGGCGCGCGCGAACGTGTCCGCATCGGCGTCGGTCCAGTCGCGGCCGCCGGTGAGGCCCATGAGCGGCGTCTGCTTGAACCCCATGCCGAAGCCCTCGGGTCCTGCGGGAATCGGCGGCGTTCCGCTGATCATCACCCCGGTGAGCCCCGGGAAACGGCCGATCATGTCGAGGGCGACGTGGCCGCCTAGCGACCAGCCGAACACGGCGGCGCGCGCGATGCCGAGCGCCTCCAGCACCTCGACCGCGGCTGCGGCATAGCCGCCGATCGTATATTCCTTGGCCGGGTCGAACGCGTCGCTCGACTTCCCATGGCCCGGCAGGTCGATGGCGATCAGCCGCAGCGCCTGGGCGAGCGGACTCTCGAACTGGCGCGCGAAGATCGTCTTGGACGCCGAGTTGCCGTGCACGAGCAGCACGGGCGGTCCCGCGCCGCCGAAGTCCTCCACGGAGATCTCCGCGGACACCGTCTTCACGCTTTATCCCTCATGCGTCCGGCTCCATCCCAGAGGCGGTGGCGCCCGGCGCCCATTCCGTGGCAAAACTGACGTGACCGTCAACTTCCCTGGAGCTTTGCAGGCCATGGCCGCGGACTCGGACGCCAGATCGGCGGGCGCGACGGCGCGGCCTGCGACATGGGTCGACGCTGATCCCCTCGCCGCGACCATGGCGCGCGCCTTCCACGACGATCCGCTGATTTGCTTCATCCTGAAGGACGCGGCGACGCGCGCCGAAAAGATGCCGCGGCTGTTCAAGCTCTTGTTCAAGCTCGGGCTTCCGCACGGCGCCTGCGACGTGACCGAGGGCTACGAGGCCGCTGCGCTGTGGCGCCCCCCCAACGAATGGGAAATCCCCTGGTGGCAGTACATCACCAACGGCGCGGCGTTTCTCGGGATATTCGGCCTCGGCGGGGCGCGGCACGTGACCTGGATCATGGATATCATCGAGAAGAACCACCCGCATGAACCGCACTGGTACCTGCAGGCCATCGGCACCGACACCGCCAAGCAGGGCAAGGGTTTCGGCGGCGTGGTGATCCGCCGCGGCCTGGCCAAGGCCGACGCCGCCGGCATGCCGGCCTACCTGGAATCGAGCAAGGAAACCAACATCCCGATCTACCAGAGCTTCGGCTTCGAGGTGACCGGCGAGATCAAGCTGCCGAACGGCCCGACGCTGTGGCCGATGTGGCGCAAGGCCCGCGAGCCGGCCTGAAAACCCCGGCCTTACGGCGCGAGGCGGTAGCCGCCAGCTTCGGTCAGCAGGAGCTTGGCGCTCTGCGACTCCGGCTCGATCTTCTGGCGCAGCCGGTAGACGTGGGTCTCTAGTGTGTGGGTGGTGACGCCAGCATTGTAGCCCCAGACCTCGGTCAACAGCTCCTCGCGGGAAACCGGCTTGTCGCCGGCGCGGTAGAGGTACTTGAGGATGCTGGTTTCCTTCTCGGTCAGCCGGATCTTGCGCTGCCGCTGGTCGATCAGGATCTTGCCGGCCGGGCGAAATTCGTAGGGCCCGATGCGGAAGACGGCGTCCTCCGACTGCTCGTGGCTTCTGAGCTGCGCGCGGATGTGCGCCAGCAGGACGCTGAAGCGGAAAGGCTTGGGCACGTAGGCGTTGGCCCCGGCATCCAGACCCTCGACCGTATCGGCGTCGCTGGCGGCCGCGGTCAGCATGATCACCGGCGCGCGGACGCCCGCCGCCTTCAGCCGCCGGCAGACCTCGCGCCCGTCCATGTCCGGCAGATTGACGTCCAGCAGAATGAGATCCGGACGCGCCGCCTGTGCGGCGCTCAGGCCCTCTTCCCCGGTCGCGGCCTCGACGGCGGTGAATTCGTCGCCGACGCCGAGCTGTTCCACCACCACTTCGCGCAGCTCAGGGTCGTCGTCGATGACCAGAATCGTCTTGCGTTGCGGCATGGACCGAACATGGGGCCTGCGCATTAAGGCGTAAAGCCGGCGCTAGCGGCCCGCGTTCGAAGATTCGCCTCGACGCGCGCGTGGCCCGAACAGCGCCTGGCCCACGCGAACCGAGGTCGCGCCAAAGCGGATGGCGGTTTCAAAGTCGGCGCTCATGCCCATCGAGAGCCTGTCGAGCCCGTTCCGCCGCGCGATCTTGGCCAGGAGCGCAAAATGCATTGCCGGTTCCTCGTCGAGGGGCGGGACGCACATCAACCCTTCGATCTCAAGCCCAAACTCGCCCCGGCAGGCGGCGATGAAGGCGTCGGCCCCCGGCGGCGGGACGCCGGCCTTCTGCGGCTCTTCTCCGGTGTTGATTTCGACATAGAGTCGGGGCGCGCGGCCGAGGCGCTGAATCTCGTCGGCCAGGACACGGGCCAGCCTGGGGCGGTCGAGCGTCTCGATCACGTCGAAGAAGCCGAGCGCTTCCCTGGCCTTGTTCGTCTGCAAAGGCCCGATCAGGCGAAGCTCAAGCCCTTCGCGGCGCCCGGACCAGCGCTCTTTCGCCTCCTGGACGCGATTTTCGCCAAATCGCTTTTGGCCGGCCGCAAGCACCGGTTCTATGCTCGGCCAGGGCTGCTGCTTGGTCACGGCGACAAGCTCGACCTCGGCCGGGTCGCGGCCAGCCTCGCGGGCGGCCTTGGCGATACGCTCGAGGACGGCGGTCAGGGCGGGCGAGGACTGGAGAGCAGGCATTGGCGGACGGCATCGGCGCGCTGGCGAGAACAGCGGCGAGGCTAGGCCGCGCCGCCGGGCGACGGAAGCCCGGGGCGCGACGGCTGCCACATCTCTACTTCCTCACCGATCCGGCCCGCACGCCTCACCCCGCCCGCGTGATGCGCCTGCTGCCCCGGGGCGCGGCGGTGATCTACCGCGCGTTCGGTCGCGCGGACCTGCTCGAGCAGGCGGCCGCGTTGCGCGCGCTTGCCCGTGCGCGGGGCCTTGTCTTTCTGGTCGGCGCCGACGCCCGCCTGGCGGCTCGCCTGCGGGCGGACGGCGTGCATCTGCCGGAGCGGCTCATGCGGCTGGCGCCGGCGCTTCGGCGCCGCCGCCCGACTTGGTTGATCACGGTAGCCGCCCACGACCAGCGGGCGGTCGCGCGCGCCGCGCGGCTTGGACTCGATGCGGCGCTGGTCTCGGTCGTCTTTCCCTCGCGGAGTCCGTCGGCCGGCCGCGCCATGGGGCCGCTGCGATTCGCCGCACGGGCGCGGGGGGCAGGTTTGCCGGTGATCGCGCTCGGCGGCGTCGATGCGCGCACCGCGCCCAGGCTCTTGGGCACAGGCGCGCACGGCCTGGCGGCAATCGGCGGCTTCGCCGAGGCTTAGAACTTGAAGTTGGTTTCCAGCCGGACGCGCGGCGCTTGCGTCTGCGGCAGGTTCGAGCGGTCAGGCGTCGCGGGCGCATCGCCGAATGAAACGGCGCCGCCGACCCGGAGCGAGGGGGTGATGTGATAGTAGGCGCCCGCCTGGATATCGCGGCCCTGGACGTCACGGCCAACCGGCTCGGTCATTTCCAGCTTGAGCGTCCAGCCCTTCTTGTCCCACTGCAGCGCGTGGCGAACCGGTTGCGGGCCCCACTGGCCCTGATCCAATGTCACGCCGGTCAGGTTGTCGGTGTCGACCACCGGCTGGAGCCTGATCGGGTCAGCGCGCGCGCCGGCCGCTGCGCCAAAGAGCGCAACCGCTGCGGTCATCGCAAAGATAAGGCGAACGCCGGTCATGCTACAGTTGTCAGCCTCGATGCCCCAACTCAGGCGGCGGGACATTTGCCCAGCAGCCTACTCGTTCTAGCGGAATAAAGCCTTAATCGCCGCGGGGTCAATCGGCGAGACCCGTCTAGCGCCTCCACGGCTGTCTGCGGGCCGTCCTCTGTGGCCGTAGGGCAACGCGATTCCTGTTTGGAGGTCGCATGTGCGTGATATAGAGCCCCGGGGCGGCGGCGCGGCAAATCCATCTGATCGTACGCCGGAGCGAGTGGAGCGAGGAGCAATGGTGTCGAAGCGTATGGCCTCCGCGGTCGTCCTGGCGATGGCCGCCCTGACCATGACCGGCTGCCTGCACCGGAACAACGGCCCCTCGGCCTACAGCGCCAACAGCGGATTCCACCTGTTCGGGGGCCGGCGAAAGCCGGTGCCGGCGGCGCCCATCGGCGTGAACGGCTACCTCTGGCGCGCAACGCTGGACACCCTGGCCTTCATGCCGCTGGCCTCCGCCGATCCCTACGGCGGGGTGATCCTGACCGACTGGTACGTGAACCCGGAAAAGCCGGACGAGCGCTTCAAGTGCACCGTCTACATCCTCGACACGCGCCTCAGGGCTGATGGACTGAATGTGACGGTGTTCAAACAGGTCAAGGACGCCACCGGCGCCTGGGTCGACGCGCCGACGAGCGACCAGACGGCGACCGACATCGAAAACGCCATCCTGACCAAGGCGCGCCAGCTTAGGCTGTCCAACGTCAACGGCTAGAGCGCGTTCCGCAGAAGTCGAAACTGGCTTGCGATCAGTACGCGCTCAAACCTTGGAAGCTAGAGGTGGCCCGCTACAACGCAAAGGACGTCGAGGCGAAGTGGCGCGCGGTCTGGGACCAGCGCCGGGTCTTCCGCGCGCCTGACGCCCAGAGCGCCGGCGGCAAGCCGAAATACTACGCGCTCGAGATGTTCCCCTACCCGTCGGGCAAGCTGCACGTCGGTCACGTGCGCAACTATGCGATGGGCGACGTCATCGCGCGCTTCAAGCGGGCGCGCGGGTTCAACGTGCTGCATCCCATGGGCTGGGACGCGTTCGGGCTGGCGGCCGAGAACGCGGCGATGGAGCGCGGCGACCATCCGCGCGCCTGGACCGAGGCCAACATCGCGATCATGCGGGCGCAGCTGAAGCTGCTGGGAGTCTCGATCGACTGGTCGCGCGAGTTCGCCACCTGCGACCCCTCCTACTACGGCCGTCAGCAGGCGCTGTTCCTCGAGCTCTATCGGCGCGGCCTGGCCTACCGCAAGGACGGCCTGGTCAATTGGGACCCGGTCGATCAGACAGTGCTGGCCAACGAGCAGGTGGAGAACGGGCTGGGCTGGCGCTCCGGCGCGCCGGTCGAGCGGCGACGGCTGACCCAGTGGTTCCTGCGCATCACCGACTATGCCGACGACCTGATCGAGGGCCTGAAGACTCTGGAGCGTTGGCCCGAGAAGGTCCGGGTGATGCAGGAGAACTGGATCGGCCGCTCCAGCGGCCTGCGTCTGACCTTCGCCGTCGCCACGCCCGACGCGCCCGCCGAGGGCATCGAGGTCTACACGACGCGGCCCGACACCCTCTACGGCGCGAGCTTCGTCGCCGTCGCCCCCGACCACCCGCTGGCCGACGCGCTGGCCGCGCGCGACGCAGCGGCGGCCGCCTTCGTCGCCGAATGTCGCAGGGGCGGCACATCGGAGGCGGCGATCGAGGCGGCCGAAAAGAAGGGCTATTGCACCGGGCTGGAGGTGAAGCATCCTTTCGATCCGAGCTGGCGCCTGCCGGTCTGGATCGCGAACTTCATCCTGATGGACTATGGAACCGGCGCCATCTTCGGCTGTCCGGCGCACGACCAGCGCGACCTCGATTTCGCGCGGAAGTACGGGTTGCCCGTCAAGCCAGTCGTCCTGCCGCCAGACGCCGATCCCGCGACCTTCGCAGTCGACGACGAGGCCTATGTCGGGCCTGGCCGGGCGTTCAATTCGGCGTTCCTCGACGGGCTGGGGGTGGGGGCCGCAAAGGCGGCCGCCATCGCGCGGGCCGAGCACGACGGCATCGGCACAGGCGTCACCGTCTACCGCCTGCGCGACTGGGGTGTCTCGCGCCAGCGCTACTGGGGCTGTCCGATTCCGGTCGTGCACTGCGCCGCGTGCGACATCCAGCCGGTTCCTCTCGACCAGCTGCCGGTCGTGCTGCCGGACGACGTGACCTTCGACCAGCCCGGCAATCCGCTCGCCCGCCACCCGACCTGGAAGCATACGACCTGCCCGCGCTGCGGCGGCCCCGCCGAGCGGGAGACCGACACGCTGGATACCTTCGTCGACTCCTCCTGGTACTTCCTGCGCTTTACCAACCCGCATGCGGACCAACCGATCGACCGCACGGCCGCCGACTATTGGATGCCGGTCGACCAGTACATCGGCGGCGTCGAGCACGCCGTGCTGCACCTGCTCTACGCCCGCTTCGTCACCCGCGCCCTGGCTGACGACGGTGTGGTGGACGCGCGCGAGCCGTTCGCCGGCCTCTTCACCCAGGGCATGGTCACGCACGAGACCTACCGCCGGCAGAGCGGCGAGTGGCTGTTTCCGGAGGATGTCGAGGTCGCGCAGGAGGGCGAGGCCCGCCGCGCGCGCCTGTTGGAGAGTGGCGAGCCGGTGGTGATCGGCGAGGCCGAGAAGATGTCGAAGTCGAAAAGGAACGTCATCTCGCCCGAGGAGATCGCCGAGGCCTACGGCGTCGACGCGGCGCGCTTGTTCGTGATGTCCGACTCGCCGCCGGAGCGCGACGTGCAGTGGACGACCGGCGGCATCAAGGGTGCCTGGCGGCTGGTCAACCGCATCTGGGAGCAGTTCGACTCGCAGCCGCCGGCCCCCTCTTCCGGCGACGTCGGCGCGCCCGATCCGCGCGCGGTCGAGCTCGCGCGCGCCTCCCACCGGCTGATCAAGGCGCTGACCGAGGCGATCGAGGACTTCCGCTTCAACAGCGGCATCGCGCGCGTCTATGCCTTCGTGAGCACGCTCGAGCACGTTCCCGCCGCAGGCGCCTCGCCCGCCCTCATCGCCGCGCGCGCCGAGGCGCTGTCGCCGCTGGCGCGGCTGATCGGCCCCTTCATGCCGCACCTGGCCGAAGAGTGCTGGGCGCGGATCGGGGGCGCGGGCCTGGTCGCCGAAGCGGCGTGGCCGGCGTTCGACGCAGGTCTGGCGGCCGAGGAGATGCAGGTGCTGGGTGTGCAGGTGAACGGCAAGCGGCGGGCCGAGATCCGCCTGCCGGCCGGCGCCGAGGGCCAAGCGGCGGAGGAATTGGCGCTGGCCGACGCCGACGTTCGGCGGCACCTTGAGGGCCTGACCGTCAGAAAGGTGATCGTGGTGCCTGGCCGAATCGTCAACATCGTCGCGAGCGCGGCCACGTGAGCGGGGCGTTGCGGCCTCTGGCGGCCGTCGCCGCGGCTGGCTCGGCGCTGGCGCTCGGCGCCTGCGGCTTTACGCCGCTCTACGCCACGCAAGGGCTGGCGCCAGGGCTCTCGTCGATCGAGGTCACCGTCCCGCATGGCCGGCTCGCCTATCTGCTCGGAGAGTCGCTGAACGACGACCTGGCGCGCGATCGCGACAGACCCGCCATTTACCGGCTCGACGTGCAGGTCGCGAGCCGCGTCTTCGCGCGCGGCCTGAACCTCGACGAGACGGCCGCCTATTACGAGGACAACCTGACCGTCCAGTATCGTCTGATCGACGTCGCCACCGGGCGGGTGATGAAGACCAACTCCCTGCCCGTCGAAGTGACCTACGCCGCGACCAACATTCCCTACGCCGGCATCGCGGCGCAGGAGGACGCCCAGCAGCGCGCCGCCAACGAGGCGGCTGAGCGCATCCGCACCGACCTCGGCATCTACTTCCAGACCATGGCGCAGAAGTAGGCGTCCAGCAGCTTGGGCCAGGACCGATGATCATAAGCCGCCGCGCGGAGATCGACCGGTTCCTCGATGCCCCGCCCGCCGGCGTGCGCGCCGCTCTGATCCATGGCCGCGACCGAGGACAGGTGCGCGAACGGGCCGACCGGCTGGCCGCGGCCGCGACCGCCGATCCGGACGATCCGTTCGACACCGCCCGGTTGACCGACGCCGACATCGACCGCGACCCCGCGGTCCTCGACGGCGAGCTGACCGCCCAGTCGCTGGTCGGCGGCCGCCGCCTCGTGCGCCTGCGCCTCTCCGGCGAGCGGGCGGCCGCCGAGCGGGCGGCGGCCGACGCGCTGAAGACCCATGCCGACGGCGGCTTCAATCCCGACGCGTTCTTCCTGGTCGAGGCGGGCGCGCTCGGCCGTGACTCTGGCTTGCGCCGCGCGGCCGAGCGCGCCGGGGCCTGCGCGGCCATCGCGTCTTATGAGGACGAGCCCGGCGACGTGGCGCGGATGATCCGCCAGAGCCTGGCCAAGGACAACCTGTCGCTCGCCCCCGACGCGCTGGAGTTGGTCGTCTCGCGCCTGCCGCATGAGCGCGGCGTCGCCCGCCAGGAGATCGAGCGGCTGGCGCTGTTCCTCGGCCCCGGCAGCGGCGTCGCCGCAACCGCCGAGCAGCTCGCCCCCTTCCTCGGCGTCGAGCCCGAGGCCTCGCTCGCGGACGCGGCGCAAGACGCCTTCGGCGGCAAGCTGGCGCACGCGCAGGCGGGACTGCGCCGGGCCGCGGCCGAGGGCGAGGGCGGTCCGGCCGCCGTGCGCGCGCTGAGCGCGCATGCGGCGCGGCTTCGTCGGATCGTCGGGCTGGCAAGCAGCGGAACGGGTCTTGCCGAGGCGGCCAAGGCCGCAGGCGTCTTCTGGCGCAACGAGAAGGAGATGCTGCGCCAGGCGCGCGCCTGGACGTATGGCGACCTCGACCAGCTCTCGCCGCAGCTGCTGGACGCCGACCGGCTGTGCAAGCAGACCGGCTCGCCGGACCGGCTGGTGGCCGAGCGGCTGGCCATGACCATCGCCGCCCGCGCGCGGCGGCTCGGACTTTAGGCGGACAGAGCTCATGCTCAAAGTCGCCATTCTCGACGACTACGCGCACCAGGCGCTGGCGCTGGTCGACTGGTCGGCGCTGCCTGCCGGCTCGGAGATCACCACCTTCGACCACCCCCTCTCGGAAGCTGAAGCAGCAAGCGCGCTGCGTCCGTTCGACGTGCTCTGCACGCTGCGCGAACGCATGGCGCTGCCGCGCAGCCTGATCGAACGGCTGCCCAACCTGAAGCTGATCACCATCGTCGGCATGGGCCTGGCCAACCTGGACATGCAGGCGGCGAGCGACCACGGCGTCGTGGTCTGCCACTCCGACTTCCGCCGGCCGGCGTTTGCGGGTGTCGCCAACGCCACCCCCGAGCTCGCCTGGGGCCTCATGATCGCGACGGTCCGCCACATCGCGCAGGAAGACCGGCGCCTGCGCGAGGGCGGCTGGCAGTCGAGCATCGGAGTGATCCTCGCGGGCCGCACGCTCGGGCTCCTTGGCCTTGGCCGCATTGGCAAGCGCATGGCCGAGTACGGCCAGGTGTTCGGCATGGACGTCATCGCCTGGAGCCAGAACCTGACCGCCGACGCCGCCGGGGCGGTGGGCGTTACGCGGGTGGAGAAGGACGCGCTGTTCGCACGCTCGGGCGTGCTCTCGATCCATGTGCAGCTGAGCGAGCGCACGCGCGGCCTGGTCACCGCCCGCGAGCTCGGGCTGATGAAGCCGGATGCCTACCTGATCAACACCTCGCGTGGCCCGATCGTCGATGAGGCGGCGCTGATCGCCGCCCTGCGCGAAGGCCGCATCGCCGGCGCCGGACTCGACGTGTTCGACGCCGAACCGCTGCCCGCCGCCCACCCCTTCCGAACGATGGGGACCGTCACGCTGACCCCGCACCTGGGCTACAACACAGCTGAGACCCTTGCTGCTTTCTGGGGCGACATGCCGGAGGCGATCGCCGCCTTCGCCGCCGGCGCGCCGATCCGGGGCGCGAACCCGCAGGCGCTCACGAGGCGCGAAGGGTAGCGGTACGGAGGGCGAGGCGGCGAAGGCGTGCGAGAGCGCAGCCGGAAATGCGCCGCGGCGTTCGATCGAGCTTAGCAGGCCCGCGCCGGTCTAGATGCGCCGCGTGAACCCGTCTTCGCTCCAGTCCTCCGAGCCCACGCCGTGGTGGGTGATGAACAGGCCTTGCGGATCGTAACGGGCCTTGATGCGCCGCAGGCGCGCGTAGTGCTCGCCCCAGTACTCCTCGCGCCAGTGCGGATTGAAGAAGTTGCTTTCCGCGACATAGGAGCCGGCGCCTGGCGCGAGTCGGCGGAGCGGCAGCATCGCCCTGTCGATCGCGTCGGCGTTCTTCTGCGCCGCGGCCGCGTTGACCGGCGGGTAAGGGCTGCCGGGATAGGCCGGCAGACTGCCGTCGGCGACGATGACGAGCACGAAGGCGTCGAGCACGGCCGGGTTCATCGGCGTATCGCGAGAGGCGGCGATCGCCTCCGGCGGCGCGCCCGCCAGGCCCTTGTTGAAGTGCAGCTCGAGGCCGTGGGCGCGGCTGGCGGCGAAGAAAGCGTCGGCGAGGGCCGGCCGCCGGTCCGGCGCGAGCAGTCGTTGCGGAAGCCAGGTGGAATCGTAGCCGTGCAGGAAGGCCCCGACCTGGCCCTGATCGCCGTTCCACCAGGCGTGCCAGGGCGGAACCCCCGGCCGGTCGTCGAACGTGACATCCTTGATGCCCAACGCCCTGTGTTTCTCGAAATCCCAGAAGAGACGCGCAGGGATCGCAATGGCGGAGAACGGCTCGGTCGTCTCGACGCCGTTCTTCGGATCGGCGACCCAATCGAGCAGCGGCTTCCAGGCCGCGTGCATCTGGCCCTCGTCCAGGCCCTGCGAAAGCATCGTGACCTTAAGCACGTTGTCGGGCTGGATATGCGCCTGCTCGCCCCAATGCGGATTGAGCAGGTTGTCCGCATAGACGGCGAAGAACCGGTCGAGCAACGCGCGGAAAGCGTCGTCCGATTTGGCCTTAAACGCGCCGTCCGCGGCGCCGAAATTGGCCGGCAGGTCGTGCGTCTGCAGCGTCACGCGCGTCACAACGGCGAAGTTCCCGCCGCCGCCGCCCTTCAGCGCCCAGTAAAGGTCTGGATCGCGAGCGGCGTTGACCGTCCGGATCTGGCCGTCCGCGGTGACCACCTCGGCTTCGATGAGGCTGGAGCCGGCCGTCCCGAAACCTTTCGAGAGCGAGCCGAACCCGCCGCCCTGGACCAGGCCGGCGACACCGACGTCCGCGCAGCCGCCGCCCTGGGCGTAGCGCCCGTTCTGGACGGCCACGTTGTGATAGACGTCGATCCAGACCGCGCCGCCTCCGGCGCTGACCGCGGGGACCGCCTCGCATTGGCCCTCGCAGCCAAGCGGGGTGAAGGCGTCGTGCACGAGGATGTCGCTCAGCGGCCGGGTCCAGATCAGGAGCGAGTCCCGGGCGTTGGAGCAGCCCAGGTAGCTGTGCCCTGGGCCTTTCACGACAAGCCGTAGATTGTTCTCGCGGGCGAAGTTGACGCCCTGGACCACGTCGTCGGCGCCGTGCGCCACGATTGCATAGGCGCTGGTCTGCGGCGTCCACGCCTTGAACCAGCCCGATACCTGCGTCCCGGAGAGCTGGTCGCCGACGAAGAACGGATTGGCGCTCTCCTTCAGGATCGCCCGGCAGGCGTCCGCCTCGGTCGGGTCGGCGCAAGGCGCGAAGAGCGGCTTTGGCCGAACGAGCTTGCCCCCCACGCGCGCGTTCAGGGCCGCCCACGCCTCGATCGAGGGCCAGGCGGCGTCGCTCGGGCGCACGCGGCGGAGCGGCCCGCCGACGGCGGCGACGCGAGTCGGCAGCATCGCGGCCCCCGCGCTCGCCAGAAAGGTGCGTCTCATCATGATCGTGCCCGTTGCCTCGCTGTCGGCGTTCAAGATCGCCGGCGCCGATCCTAGGCCTTGTCAGGCCCGTGGCGGCAGCGTTTGTGTCGAACGCGGCGTCAAGCGTGACGAAAAGCGGGGTCCGGTTGAGGGTGGCGTCACACAGCGTGCGAGATCGGGGATCGAGAACCCTGCCGTCGCGGGTGCGCGCGCTTCAGATCGCCGTCGTGGTCAGCGCCGCGCTGGTGGTCGCGCTGGTGAACGCGGCTTCGACCGGCGTCGATATGGCCCGCCACCACGTCCGGGTCGCTCCGTTCGAGCCGCTGGTCTGGGAATTGACCAGCTGGCTCGGGCTCGTCGTGGCGTTGCCGGGCCTCATCGCTGCAGACAGCGTCATCTCTTCGCAGCGCCCGCTCGGGTTGCGCATCGGCATGGTCGTGGCGCTCGCGGCCATTTTCTTTGGCGTCCACCTCGCGACCATGATCGGCCTGCGCGAGGTGATCTATTGGCTGGCCGGCAGCCGTTACGACTTCGGGCCGTGGGGGATCGGCATCGTCTACGAGGGTCGCAAGGATGCCCTCACCTTCGTTATCGCCCTCGGCGGCTTGTGGCTGGGGCGCGCGGCCCTCGCCCCGCGGCCGGTCGAGAGCGATCCGCCGGCGGCCGCAGAACCGGCGTTCATCGCCGAGTGTCGCCGCGGTCGGATTGTGCTGCGCGCGCCGGACATCGACTGGGTCGAGGCGCAGGGCAACTATGTCGCGCTGCACGCCGGCGGGGAGAGCTACCTCATCCGCCAGCCGCTGAAGGCGATGGACGCCAAGCTGCGCGGCGCGGCGTTCGTGCGCACCCACCGCCGGGCGCTGGTCAACACCCGCCGCGTGCGGGCGATCCATCGCTCCGAGGCCGGCGGGCTCAAGGTCGAGCTGGGAAACCAGGAGTTCGCGCCGCTCAGCGACCGCCACCGGGCGGCCGTCGTGAAAGCCCTCGCCCCCGGCTGACGCCGCGAATCATGCCACCAACGCCCGCATGAACGACGCAGGCGACGCGCCGGTGACCGCAGCGCTGGCCAAGGCCACGCCCCGGGCCTTGTTCATCACCTTCCTCGCCATGGGCCTGTCCGGCTTCGGCGGGGTGCTGCCGTTCGCCCGGCGGGCTCTGGTCGATCGACACGGCTGGCTGACGCAAGGCGACTTCACCGAGACGCTGGCGCTCTGTCAGAGCCTGCCCGGCCCGAACGTGGTCAACCTGTCGATCGTCGTCGGCGCGCGGGCTTGCGGCTGGCGCGGCGCGCTCGCCGCCCTTTTCGGCCTGATCGGCGCGCCGTTCCTCATCCTGCTGGGGCTGGGCGCGCTCTATGGCCGGTTCGGGGCCTACCCGCTGGTGCAGCACGCGATCGGCGGCATCGCCGCCGCGGCCGCCGGGCTGGTCGTCGCCACGGCCGCGCGCATGGCCGAGCCGTTGATCCGCAGCCGCTGGCTGCTGACCGCGCCCATCATCCTGTTGTCGTTCGCCGGCGTCGGCGTTGCGCGACTCCCGTTGATCGCGGTGATCGCCGTGCTGGCGCCGGCGAGCGTGGCTCTGATGTGGCGGCGTCCGGCATGAAGGCGCTCTGGTCGACGCTTGGCGCGCTGGCGCTGCAGTTCGCCACCCTTTCGCTCGTCGCCTTCGGGGGCGCCAACACGGTCGTGCCGGAGATCCACCGCCAATCGGTCGCCGTGCATCACTGGATGACCGACCAGCAATTCGCCGCCCTGTTCGCGATTTCCCAGGCCGCCCCGGGGCCGAACGTCCTGATCTCGACGCTGATCGGCTGGAAGGCCGCCGGGCTCGCCGGCGCGATCGTCGCGACGGCCGCGATGTGCGCGCCGTCCTGCGTGCTGGTATTCTGGGTGGCCCGGGTTTGGGACCGCTATCGCCACACCCGCTGGCGCGCCGCGGTTGGCGCCGGCATCGCCCCGGTCGCCGTCGGCTTCGTCTTCGCCAGCGCGTTCGTGCTCGTGCGCGCGGCCGACTCCGGCTGGCGCTTCGCCTGCGTGAGCGCCGCCAGCGCGGGCGTCGCCTATTTCACCAAGCTCAACCCGCTCTGGTGCCTTGCGGCTGCGGCCCTGCTCGGCTTGACCGGCGCGCTCGACGTCAAACTCTAGCGGCGCAGACGGCGGCAGACGTCCTCGAGCTGTTCCAGGCTCGCGTAGCGGATGGTAAGCGAGCCGCGCCCGCCCTTGTGCGCGATATCGACGCTGAGCCCCAGCGCCTGCGCAAGCTCCGCCTCCAGTGCGCGGGTGTCGGCGTCCTTGCCCGGCGTTGGCCTGGCGCTCCGCCCGCCTTCGGCTTGCGCACGGCGGCCAAGCGCCTCGGCGGCGCGCACGCTCAGTCCCCGTTCGACCACCTGATGCGCCAGCGAGACCGGGTTCGGGGCCGTGGCGACGGCGCGCGCATGGCCCGGCGACAGCCGCCCCTGGCGCAGCATCTCGACGATCGGCGGCGGCATGTCGAGCAGCCTGAGCGCGTTGGCGACGTGGCTGCGGCTGCGGCCAACGCTCGCGGCGACGTCCTCCTGGGTGCGGCCGAAACGGTCCACCAGCGCCCGGTAGCCGCCTGCCTCTTCCACCGGGTTCAGGTCGGTCCGCTGCACGTTCTCGACGATGGCGATCTCGAGCGCCTCCAGATCGTCGAGCTCGCGCAGAACGATGGGGACGCTGGTCAACCCAGCCGTTTGCGCAGCCCGCCAGCGACGCTCGCCGGCGACGATCTGGTAGTCGCCCGGCCGCTCCGGCGAGGGGCGGACCAGGATCGGCTGCAAGACGCCCTTCTCGCGGATGGACTCCGCCAGCCGCCGCATCCCGTCTTCGTCAAAATCTACCCGGGGTTGTGCGCTGTTGCGATGGATCTGCTCGATCGGCGCCTCGCGCGTCGCGTGCCCCGGCCCCTCGCCGGCGGCCGCGGCCTCGTCGAGGAGCGCAGAGAGCCCGCGGCCCAAACCTCGCCTGGGCTCGCTCATCCGGCCAGCGCGACCCGGCGCGCACGCTCGCGTCCAACCAGTTCGCGGGCAAGATCGAGATAGGCGCGGCTGCCGGCGCAGCCGAGGTCGTAGACCAGCACCGGCTTGCCGAACGACGGCGCCTCGGAAACCCGGACGTTGCGTGGGATCATGGTTTGATAGACCTTTTCGCCGAAGTGCGCGCGCACGTCGGCCGCGACCTGACCGGACAGGCTGTTCCGCCGATCGTACATGGTCAGCACCAGGCCCTGGATTTCCAGCTTCGGGTTCAGGCCGCCGCGGACCAGCTCGACCGTCCGCATCAGCTGCGTCAGGCCCTCGAGCGCGAAGAACTCGCACTGCAGCGGCACGAGCACCGCGTCGGCCGCGGTCATGGCGTTGACCGTCAGCAGGTTCAGCGACGGCGGGCAATCGATCAGAACGTAGCTGTAGCCGCCCTCGCCGCGGAACTCGCGCAGTGGTTGCAGCGCGTCGCGCAGGCGGAACGAGCGGCGCGGCGCCTGCGCGAGCTCGATCTCGGCCCCCGAGAGGTCGGGATCCGAACCGACCAGGTCGAGACCCGGCACCGCCGTCGGCCGCGCCGCGGCCGTCAGCGACGCTCCCCCGACGACCACGTCGTAGATGGTCCCGCCGGCGCCGCCGCGGCTCATGCCGAGGCCTGTCGAGGCGTTTCCTTGCGGGTCCAGGTCGAGCAAGAGCACCCGCTCGCCCACCGCGGCCAGCGCGGTGGCGAGATTGATCGCGGTGGTCGTCTTGCCGACGCCGCCTTTCTGATTGGAGACCGAGAGCACGCGCAGCGGCGAGTCAGACATGCTGGAGCCTCTGCACGCGCACGATCCGCCCCCCGGTATGGCTGCGGCTTTCGATCAGGTCAGCCTTGAAACGCCAAGATATTGTAGCGGCCTCCAACTCCGACGCAACATCTTGTCCCTTCATGAACAGTCCGACCGCGCCGCGCTTCAGGTAGGGCCGAGCATAGCCGAAAAGTTTGACCAGCGGAGCGCACGCGCGCGCGACGACGACGTCGCAGTCGAGCCCCAGAGCCTCAGCGCGGGCGTTGTGGATCTTGGCCGGCAACCGGAGCTCCCCGACCATCGCTTCGAGAAAGCGGCAGCGCTTGATCACGCTCTCGACCAGGTGGACCACCGCGCCTGGCTGGCCCTTAAGCAGGATGGCCAGGACAATCCCGGGAAAGCCGGCCCCCGATCCGATGTCGACCCAGCGTCGCGCCCCGGGCGCCAGGCTGAGCAGCTGCGCGCTGTCGAAGGCATGGCGCAGCCAGAAATCCTCCAGCGCGGACGGGCCGACCAGATTCATCCGTCCATTCCACTCGGCCAGCCGGGCGCGAAAGGTCTCGAGGTCGGCCATCGCCGCCGGGCTGGCCCCGGTCGCCGCCTGGAAGGCAGCGGCGTCGAAGGGCGCTGCCGCTGCGTGTTCAAGCGGCGCGGGCGCGTCGGACATGGGCGAGCAATGCAGCGATGGCGCCAGGCGTGACCCCTTCGATGCGCGAGGCCTGGCCAAGCGTGCGTGGGCGAACGGCCGCAAGCTTCTCCCGCGCCTCGGTCGAGAGGCCGCCGATCGACGCGTAGTCGAGCGTCGCGGGAATCGATAAGCCCTCGTCGCGGCGGAAGGCCACGACGTCCGCGGCCTGGCGGTCGAGGTAGCCGGCGTAGGCGGCGTCGATTCCGATCTGCTCGGCGGCGAAGGCGGGCCAGTCGGCGATCTCCGGCCAGACCTGCGCCAGGTCACGAAGCTCTATGCTGGGGTAGGCGAGCAGCTGGACCAGGTCGCGGCGCTGGCCGTCGGCCTTCACCGGCAGGCCGCGCCGCCGCGCCTCGCTCGGCGTGAGCGTGAGCGCATGCGCGCGCGCCCTGACGCGTTCGAGCTCGGCCGCCTTGGCCGTGAAGGCCCGTGCGCGCTCTTGGCCCACGCATCCGAGCGCCAGCCCGCGCCCAGTCAGGCGCTGGTCGGCGTTGTCGGCGCGGAGGATCAGGCGGAACTCCGCCCGGCTGGTGAACATCCGATAGGGCTCGGTGACGCCACGCGTGACGAGGTCGTCGATCATCACCCCCAGATAGGCCTCGTCGCGGGCGAAGACGGCCGCGTCAGAGCCCGAGACGGCGCGGGCGGCGTTCACGCCGGCGAGCAGGCCCTGTGCGGCCGCCTCCTCATAGCCGGTCGTGCCGTTGATCTGTCCGGCGAGATAGAGGCCGGGCAGGCGCTTCACTTCCAGCGCGGGCGTAAGTTCGCGCGGATCGACGTAGTCGTATTCGATCGCGTAGCCGTAACGCTTGATCGCCACGCTCTCGAGGCCCGGGATCGTGCGCATGAACCGGTCTTGCGTCTCCTCCGCGACCGAGGTCGAGACGCCGTTCGGATAGACCGTGTCGTCGTCGAGCCCCTCGGGCTCGAGGAAGATCTGATGGGCGCCGCGGTCAGCGAAGCGCACCACCTTGTCCTCGATCGACGGGCAGTAGCGGGGGCCGCGGCCCTTCGCGCGCCCGCCATAGACCGCCGACTCGCCGAGACGCTCGGCGATGATCCGGTGGGTCTCCGCGGTCGTCCACGTAACGCCGCACGACACCTGCGGGCGCGTAATCGGCCCGCTGAGAAAGGAAAAGGGAACGGGATCGGCGTCGCCGCGCTGCAACTCCAGCCGGTCCCAGGCGATGGTCCGGCCATCGAGGCGCGCCGGCGTGCCGGTCTTCAGCCGCCCGATCTTCAGCTTCAGCGCATAGAGCCGCTCGGCGAGCCCGATTGAGGCCGCCTCGCCGGCGCGACCGGCCGGCGTCCGCGTCTCGCCGCGGTGGATCATCCCGCGCAGGAAGGTGCCGGTGGTCAGCACCACCGCGCCGGCGCACCACGCGCGGCCGTCGGCGTCGACGACGCCTGTGACGCGGCCGCCGGCGACGATCAAGTCCTCGACCGCCGCGGCGACGACGGTCAGCCCCGGCTGCTCCTCCAGCATCGCCCGCTGCATCGCGGCCCGGTAGCGGGCGCGGTCGATCTGCGCGCGCGGGCCGCGCACGGCCGGCCCCTTCGAACGGTTGAGCAGGCGGAACTGGATGCCCGCTTCGTCGGCGAGCCGGCCCATCAGGCCGTCGAGGGCGTCGATCTCGCGCACGAGGTGGCCCTTGCCGAGGCCGCCGATGGCCGGATTGCACGACATCTCACCGATCGTCTCGAGCTTGTGCGTGATGAGCAGCGTGTGGGCGCCGAACCGCGCCGCGGCCGCAGCCGCTTCGCAGCCGGCGTGGCCGCCGCCGATCACCAGCACGTCGAAAGATGAGATTGGGTCGGGCATGGGGACACTCGCGCCGCCAATGACGCGCGCGGCTTATAGCCGCACGGACGGGGAGCGTCGAGGCGGCCGACCGCCGTGTTTCACGTGAAACACGCTCGCCCTCCGTTTCACGTGAAACAGCTACTTGCCGATGCAGAAGCGCGCGAACACGCGGTCGAGCACGTCCTCCGGATCCACCCGGCCGGCGATGCGCTCCAGGCAGCGCGCCGCCAGCCGCACGTCCTCCGCGGCCAGCTCGACCTCCGCCGGCGCCGCGAGCGCGCGCGCGGCCCGGCTGAGATGCCCGCGCGCCGCCATCAGGTCGCGGCGGTGCCGCTCTCGCGTCGCCGCCGGGAACTCCCCACCCGCCAGGGCATCCACCACCCGCTGAGCCAGCGCTTCGCGCATCTCGATCAGTCCGGCGCCATAGGTCGCCGAGACGCCGAACGGGGCCAACCCATGGGCGCGCGCCCATTCGATCACCTCGCGACCGGCCGGCGGGCGCGCGATGTCGCGCTTGTTCAGCACGCACAGGTCGCCCGGGCGCGCCAGCGCCGCCGCCTCGCGCCAGCGCCCGTCCCGCGCGCCCGCGTCAACGACCAGCAGCCTCAGATCCGCACTCTGCGCCAGCGCCTGCGCCCTTCGCACGCCTTCGGCTTCGACCGCGCCGCGCGCCGCGCGCAGGCCCGCCGTATCGGCGATGATCACGCGGTGGCCAGCGATATTGAGGACGACCTCAATCACGTCGCGTGTCGTTCCGGGCGTCGGCGTGACGATCGCCGCATCGCGCCCAGCGAGCGCATTCAGCAAGCTCGACTTCCCCGCATTCGTCGCGCCGATGAGCGCGATGCGGTAGCCCTCGCGCACCCGTTCGCCGCGCCCGCCCTCGGCCAGCGCCTGATCGATCTCGGCGGCGACCGCGGCCGCCAGCGGCGCCGCGGCGAGCGCCGTCTCGCCGGGCAGGTCTTCGTCCGGGAAGTCCACCGCGGCCTCCAGGAGCGCCAGCGCCTCCACCAGAATGTCGCGCCAGGCCAGGTGCCGCCGGCTGAGCGCCCCATCGAGCTGCGCCAGCGCCTGTCGGCGCTGCGCCTCCGTTTCCGCGTCGACGAGGTCGGCGATGGCCTCCGCCTGGCTAAGGTCGAGCTTGCCGTTCTCGAAGGCGCGGCGGGTGAACTCGCCGGGCTGGGCCGGTCTGACCCCCAAGATCAGCAGCGCTTCGGTGACCGCGTCGATCACCGCCGGGCCCCCATGCAACTGCAGCTCGGCCAGATCGTCGCCGGTGTAGCTGTCTGGAGCGGGGAACCAGAGCACCAGCGCCTGGTCCAAGATCCCGCCTCCTGGGCCGCGCAGCGTGGCAAGCCTTGCCTGCCTCGCCTTTGGGACGCCCCGCGCCATCGCGGACAGGACCGCGCCCGCCGACGGCCCCGAGATGCGCACCACCGCAACCGCCGCCCGCCCGGGTGCGGTCGCCAGCGCGAAGATGGTGGCCTGCTCCGTGGTCAGCGCTTGCCGCCCGTCGCCGCGGTCATCAGCTTCGCGAACTGCTCCTGGGCCGCGCCGCCGAACGCGAGCCAGTTCTTCATCAGCTCCTCCGGCTGCAGCGCGGCCATATTCGCCGTCAGCCGCTTCTGCATCTCGGCGACCAGCTGCTCGTTCAGCCCCGACACGTCGGGCAGCCCCAGCGCCGCGCGCGCCTCCTCGGGCGTGCAATCCAGCTCGATCCTGACCTTCATCGCATCCTCCGCCGCCTTGCGCTGTGTTATGAGCCTCGGATCGCAGCCGGCGCCAACCCTTTTCGAGCGCCGCGCGGGAGGAGCGGCCATGCCTGAAACCCGGAAGATCACAACCCCGGCCGGCGCGTTCGACGCCTACGTGGCCGCGCCCGCGCAAACGCCCGCGCCAGCCATCGTGGTGATCCAGGAGATCTTTGGCGTCAACGCCGTCATGCGCGGCATCTCGGACCATTTCGCCGCGCAGGGATACCTCGCCGTCTGTCCTGACCTCTTCTGGCGCATCGAGCCCGGCATCGACATCACCGACCAGAGCGACGCCGAGTGGAAGCGGGCGTTCGAACTGTTCAACGCCTTCGATGTCGAGGCCGGCGTGCAGGATATCGCCGCGAGCATCGAGGCCGCCCGCGCCGATCCGCGCTGCAACGGCAAGGTCGGCGCGGTCGGCTTCTGCCTCGGCGGCCTGCTCGCTTATCTGACCGCCGTCCGCACCGACGCCGACGCCAGCGTCGGCTACTACGGAGTCGGCATCGAACGTTACCTCGCCGAGGCCGGCAAGCTGGTGCGCCCGCTGACGCTGCACATCGCCGAAGAGGACCAGTTCGTGCCCAAGCCCGCCCAGGCGATGATCAAGAGCGCGCTCGAGGACCACCCGCAGGCCACTCTCTACAGCTATCCCGGACGCGACCATGCGTTCGCTCGGCCGGGTGGCGAGCACTACGACGCCAAGGACGCCGCGCTCGCCGACCAGCGAACGCTCGCGGCCTTCAAGCGCGGCCTGGGCTGAGCGCCGTGCTCGCCGTCCGCGCCGCCCGAACCGGCGGGCCTGAAGTGCTCGAAGTCGTCGACCTGCCCGTTCCGGAGCCAGGCCCGGGGCAGCTGCGAATTCGCCAGCACGCCATCGGGATCAATTTCATAGACACCTACTTCCGCTCCGGACTCTACCCGATGCGCATGCCGGCCGTGCTGGGGCAGGAAGGGGCGGGCGTGGTCGACGCCATCGGCGAGGGCGTCGCCGGCTGGGCGACCGGAGATCGCGTCTACGCGGGCCAGGCGGGCGCGTACGCCGAGCTCACGCTCGCCTCCGCCGCGCGGGCGATCCGTCTCCCGGACCGCATCTCCTTCGAGGTCGCCGCCGCCGGGATGCTCAAGGGCATGACGGCGGAATTCCTGCTTCGGCGCTGTTACCCTTTGCGCGCCGGCGAAACCATCCTCATCCATGCCGCCGGCGGCGGCGTGGGCTCGATCCTGGTCCAGTGGGCGAAGGCGATCGGCGCGGTGGTCATCGGCACGGTGGGCTCCGAGGCGAAGGCCGACCTCGTCCGCGGCTACGGCTGCGACCACGTCATCCTCTACCGCGACGAAGACGTCGCGGCCCGCGTGCGCGAGATCACCGACGGCCAGGGCGTGCCGGTCGCCTACGATTCGGTCGGCAAGGACACCTTCGAGGGGACGCTGGCCAGCCTGGCGCGGCGCGGCGTGTTCATCAGCTACGGCAACGCGTCGGGGCCGGCGCCGGCGGTCGAGCCGATCCGCCTGATGCGCGCAGGCTCGCTGTTCTTCACCCGACCGACGATGGCCGACTACACCGCGACACGCGAGGATCTGGACTTGAGCGCAAACGCCTTCTTCGAGGTGGTGGCCTCCGGCGCGGTAAGGGTGGAGATCGGCCAGACCTTCCCCCTCAGCCAAGCGCGGCGCGCACAAGAGGCGCTCGAATCCCGGGCGACGATCGGCTCCACGATCCTCCTGCCGGGCTAAAGGCCCTACTTGGTCATCGCCGCCTGTAGCGCCGGGCGCGCCTTCAGGCGGTCGAAGTACGCGGTCACCGGCGCCGGATACCGCTCTGCCAGACCGAAGTTCTCACCAAGACCGAGCGCATAGCCGACGGAGATGTCCGCGGCCGTGAAGTCGCCGGCGAGGTAGTCGCCCGTCTTCAGCTTCTTCTCCACGGCGCCCAGCCGACGGATGAACATGCCCTTGGCCGCCTCGACCGTGAAGTTCTCCTTCTGCCCCTCAGGAGCGCCGAACATCGTGGCGATGACCGGGTTCATGTAGGCCGCCAGAGAGGCCTCGCCGAAGGTCACGAACTGCAGGTAGTCGGCAAAGCGCGGGTTGTCGGCCTTCAGCGCCAACGGCGTCGGACCGTAGCGCTCGGTCAGGTACTGCAGGATCGCCGTCGACTCGCCCATCAAGACGTCGCCGTCGCGGATGCCGGGGAAGGCGCCGAGAGGGTTGGCCTCCAGGAACTCGGGGCTGGGCTGGCCGAAGACCTCGGTCTTGACGTCGTAGGGGATGCCCATCTCCTCGCAAAGCCAGATCACGCGCAGCGAGCGGGTGCGGGGAACATGGTAGATCGTCAGCATGGGCGCGCCCTCTCGTCGGCTCAGGTGCTCATCGACTGTTCATCGACTGGAAGAAGTCGGCGTTGTTCTTGGTCTGACGCAGCTTGTCGAGCAGGAACTCGATGGCGTCCTGCGCGCCCATCGGGGCCAGGATCCTGCGCAGGACATGGGTCTTGGCCAGCTCGTCCGGCGGCGTGATCAGCTCGTCCTTGCGTGTGCCCGACTTCAGGATGTCGATCGCCGGAAAGATGCGTTTGTCGGCGACCTTGCGGTCAAGGACGATTTCCGAGTTACCGGTGCCCTTGAATTCCTCGAAGATCACCTCGTCCATGCGGCTGCCGGTGTCGATCAACGAGGTGGAGATGATGGTCAGCGAACCGCCCTCTTCGACGTTGCGCGCGGCGCCGAAGAAGCGTTTCGGCCGCTGCAGGGCGTTGGCGTCGACGCCGCCGGTCAGCACCTTTCCCGAGGACGGCACGACGGTGTTGTAGGCGCGTCCGAGGCGGGTGATGTTGTCGAGCAGGATGACGACGTCGCGCTTGTGCTCGACCAGTCTCTTTGCTTTTTCGATAACCATTTCCGCGACTTGCACGTGACGCGTCGCCGGCTCGTCAAAGGTTGAGGCGATCACCTCGCCCTTCACCGTCCGCTGCATGTCTGTGACTTCCTCAGGCCGCTCGTCGACTAGGAGCACGATCAGGTAGCACTCGGGATGGTTGTGGGCGATCGCCTTGGCGATGTTCTGCATCATGATCGTCTTGCCGACCCGGGGCGGGGAGACGATCAGGCAGCGCTGGCCCTTGCCGAGCGGGCAGACGATGTCGATGACCCGGCCGGACTTGTCCTTGATGGTCGGATCGTCGATTTCCATCACCAGCCGCTCTTCGGGATAGAGCGGGGTCAGGTTGTCGAAGGCGACCTTGTGCCGAACGTTCTCCGGCGGTTCGAAGTTGATCGAGTCGACCTTCACCAGGGCGAAATAGCGCTCGCCCTCGCGCGGCGAGCGCACGCCGCCTTCGACCGTATCGCCGGTGCGAAGGCCGAAGCGGCGGATCTGCGAGGGCGAGACGTAGATGTCGTCGGGGCCGGATAGATAGTTGGCCTCCGGGCTGCGCAGGAAGCCGAAGCCGTCCTGCAGCACCTCCAGCGTGCCTGAGCCGGAGATTTCGACCCCTTCGTCGGCGGCGGACTTCAGGATCGCGAACATGATGTCCTGCTTGAGCATCGAGTTCGCGTTCTCGATCTCCAGCGCCTCGGCGAAGGTGACCAGGTCGGCCGCGGGCTTTTCCTTCAGCTCCTGCAGCGACATGCGGGTCAGCCCCATGGCCGCGATAGCCTGGGCCGCCGCCGAGGGCTCTTCCGGGCCGTCGGCCGCTTCCAGCGCTTCCGGCGACTCGACGAGCGGATTGGCCTCTTCGCCTGGGGGTAGGGTTTCAACTTGGGTGTCAGTCATGACGTTACTCTTTGGGGGATGGGGTTGGATGTGGCCGCGCACGGCCGGTCGGGCTCCGCGTGGGAGCCATGGAGGATCCTCAAGGGAGCGCCGGGGGCTCGCGGAAATCGAGGCGGCGCCAAGGGAAGGATCAGACGACTTTCGCTGCTCAGCTAGGGCGCGGGGCTGTCTGATGAAAGGAGAGGGGCGGAGCGGCGAACCACCCGCTTCGACGTGCAGCGGAACCACATGCGGGCCTCAACGTCAAGCGGGACCGCTTCCTCAGGCATGTAGGCCGAACTTCGTGGTCGCTGCGATCACGATGACAATGGCGACCAGAAACGGCAGCTCATTGGTCATGCGCCAGAAGCGTTCCGAGCGTTGGTTGCGGCTCTCGGCGAACGCCCGCCGCGTTCTCGCCAGATAGCCATGCCATGCAAAGAGCAGGATCACGCCGACGATCTTGGTCACGAACCACGGCGCGAGCCAGAAATGGGGACCGAGCCGCGAAAGATCAACCCACACCAGCATCCCGCCGAGGATCAAGACCAGAAACATCGCCGGATTGATGATAATCCGGAGCAGCTTGACCTCCATGACCTTGAAGGTCTCGTCCATCTCCGAGCCGGCGGCGGCGCGGGTGTGATAGGCGAAGAGCCGTGGCAGGTAGAGCAACCCGGCCATCCAGGCGATCACCGCCACGATGTGCAGGCCGCGGATGAGATTGTAATGCTGCTCGATCATGCCGCCCTCCGGGCCGGACATTTCGACCAACGCGCCGCGCAGGTAAAGGTCGAGCCCGGTCCCGCGCCGCCCGGGCGCGCCAGCGCCTCCCGCACCAGGCCCGCCAGCGCTTCGATGAAAGCCTCCGCGACGCCAAGCGCTGGCGCCCGCACGTAGGCAGGGCAGCCGAGCGCCTCGGCGCGCAGGCGATAGTCGTGGTCGAGCTCGACCAGCGTCTCGACATGCTCCGAGACGAAGGCGATCGGGCAGACGATGACGCCAAGGCCCTCGGCGATCGCCTCCTCAATGGCCTCCAGCGTGGTCGGACCCAGCCATGTCATGGGGCCGACGCGGCTCTGGTAGGCGATGCGCCAGTCGAGAACCTCGCCCAGCCGATCCACGACCGTGGCCGCCGTCGCCTCCACCTGCGCCTGGTAGGGGTCGCCGGCCGCAACCACCTGCTCGGGCAGCCCATGCGCCGAGAAGATCAGCCGCACCGGCGCCGGGCGCCCAGCTGCGGTCCACGCCGCCTCGACCCGCTCCGCGTGCGCCTGGGCCAACCTCGCTGCGAGCGGGTAGCAGCAGACGGCCCGCGCGCGCCCGCCACCGCGATAGGCCGCGCGCCAAGCCGCCAGCGACGAGCCGGTGGTCGTCGTCGAGAACTGCGGATAGAGCGGCAGAAGCACGATCTCGTCGGGGGCGAACGCCGCGACCTTTGCTGCGGCTTGGCGGGAAAACGGCCGCGAGTAGCGCATTGCGATCACGACCTCGACGGTCGCGTCCGGCATCTCGACCGCAAGCCGCCCTTTCAGAGCCCGCGCCTGCTGCTCGGTTTCCGCAAGCAGCGGCGAAGCCCCGCCGATCCGGCCGTAGTTCCTGCTTGCGAGTGGCGCCCGCAGCGCCGCGATCAAAGCCGCCAGCGGATAGCGCGCAATCGCCGGTAGCGTCAGGATCGCCGGATCGCGGAAGAGGTTGAACAGGAACGGCCGGACCGCGCCTGGGCCGTCCGGCCCCCCCAGATTGAACAGCACGACCGCGATCCGCCTCGGCGCTTCGGCCGCCATCAACCGCGCCGCCAGCTGGTCACGCGCTCCACCACGCGGCCGATGTGCGCAATCGGCGTCGTCGGCATAACCCCGTGCCCGAGGTTGAAGATCCAGGGACCGTCGCCCCAGGCGGCCAGCAAAGCGTCCACCGCTTCGTCCAGCGCTGGCCCGCCCGCAAGCAGCCGTTGCGGGTCCAGTGCGCCCTGGATCGCGACCTTCGTCTGCAGCCGGCGACCGGCCTCTGGCGAAAAACCGGTGCCCAATCCGACCGCGTGGACGCCGGTCGCGTCCACGTAGGGCTCGATCAGCGACTCGGTCGCGCCGCGCGGGAAGCCGATCACGGGCGCCGTCACGCCGGCTCCCCGGAGCGCCGCCATGATCCGCGTGTGTGGCCGTATGACCAGCCGCTCGAACACCGGCGCCGGCAGATGCTCCGCCCAGGACTCGAAGATCTGCACCGCCTGCGCGCCAGCCTCGACCTGCATGACAAGGTAGCGCCAGGTCGCCTCTGCGACGATATCGACCAGTTGGCCCACCGCCTCCAGGTTGGCGAAGGCGTGCGTGCGCGCCGCGTCCCGCGCCGGCTCGCCGCCCCGGCCCTGCAGCATGTAGGTGGCGACCGTCCAGGGCCCACCCGCAAACCCGATCAACGCTCGCTCGGGCTCCAGCGTGGCGCGCACGCGCCGGGCGGTCTCGCCTATGCAAGCGAGCCGGTTGGTCGAGGATTCGACCTCTGCCGCCAGAGCGTCGAGCGAAGGGAGCTCACCCATGCGCGGCCCTTCACCGGCTTCGAACCAGACCTTCTGACCCAGCGCCAACGCGATGGGCACGATGTCGGCGAAGAGGATGGCGGCGTCATAGGCGAAGCGCCGCATCGGTTGCAGCGTCACCTCTGAGGCCATCACCGGATTGAAGCAGAGGCTGAGGAAATCACCGGCCTGAGCGCGCAGCTCGTGGTACTCCGGCAGGCAGCGGCCTGCTTGGCGCATGAACCAGATCGGCGGACGCTCGAGCGTCTCGCCGCGCAGGCTTCTTAAGAGGATGGGTTCACCGGTCACCAGCGTTCGCTTAGATCGCCTTGCCCCGAACGCTCAAGCCCCTTCAGGCACCCCTCTATTCCTTAATGAAAGATTAAGAGACTCTTTGAGGAAGAAAGCAGGGTGGACGAAGAGCGTGGATGGATCGCTTGAAGACGCCGTGCCCCACATCGCGCTGATGGTTCCGCGCAGACTGGTCCACTCCAGCCGGTCGGCCCTGTGGATTGCGTGCACAGCTGGGGAAAGGGCTCGTATGGTTAATGAATCCTTAACGACAGGTGGGCGCCGATCCGACGGCGCGCCGGAGTCGTCCAACGGACGGCGTGCGAGGGCCGCGCACCGTCGCAAAGCCGGCGAGGCCGGTGTGAAGTTGGGCACGCAAGCAGGCCTGTCGCGCGCGGTCGCTGCTGACCGAGCGCTCGCGTGTGGGTTTTCTGCGATATGCTCCAGCTGGTCTGCACCGGCCGTTAACGATCGATTAACCATGTTTGAACAGGGGCGCTCGGAGGCTTCGGCGCGCGGATGAGCCAGACGCGCTTCGCGACCTACTTCCATATCCATCTCGTGTCGGACTCCACCGGCGAGACGCTGAACGCGATGGCGCGCGCCGTGTGCGCTCAGTTCGACGATGTCTTGCCGATCGAGCACATCTATTCGCTGGTGCGCTCGACACGGCAGCTGGAACGGGTGTTGCGCGAGATCGAGGCGGCGCCGGGCGTGGTGCTCCACACCATCGTCGACAAGGAATTACGCGCCGCGCTCGAGCAGGGCTGCCGCGATCTGGACATGGCTTGCGTCGCCGCCCTCGATCCGCTCACCGCCTCCCTGGCGCGCTATCTTGGCGCCTCGGTGTCGTCGCGCGTTGGCGCCCGCCACACACTCGACCACGACTACTTCAACCGCATGGACGCGCTCGCCTACGCGATCAGCCACGACGACGGTCACGCCACCCAGGATTTGGAGGCCGCCGATGTGGTGCTGGTGGGGGTGAGCCGGACGTCGAAGACGCCGACCTCGATCTACCTCGCCCACCGCGGCGTGCGCGCGGCGAACGTGCCGCTTGTGCCCGGCCGCGACCCGCCCGACCAGCTGTTCCAGCTCAAGCGCGCGATCGTGGTCGGCCTGACGGTTTCGCCCGATCGGCTGATTCAGATCCGGCGCAACCGGCTGTCGAATCTCAAGGAGGACCGCGAGAGCGCCTACGTCGACATCGAGGCAGTGCGCACCGAGATCATCCGCGCCCGCCGCCTATTCGAGAAGCACGGCTGGCCGGTGATTGACGTGACGCGCCGCTCGGTCGAGGAAACGGCCGCGGCGGTGATCAATGTCATGACGGCCGGCGGGGGGCAGGTCGAGGTCCTCTCGTGATCCCCATCGTCCTGGCGTCGAAGAGCGCCGTGCGGGCGCGGGTGCTGTCCAACGCCGGGGCGCCTTTCGAGGTGATCGACGTCCAGTTCGACGAGGCGGCGGCCAAGGCCACGCTGCGCGGCCACGCCGCGCGCGAGGTCGCGGAGGCCTTAGCGCAAGACAAGGCGCTTGCCGGTGCGGCCCAGCGGCCGGGCGCGCTGGTGATCGGCGCAGACCAGACCCTCGAGCTTGGCGGGCGGATGTTCGACAAGGCGGCCAGCCTGGCGGAGTCGCGCCAGCGGCTGATCGCGCTCCGCGGCCGGAGCCACCAGCTGCACGCCGCGATCGCCGTTGCGCGCGACGGCCACATTGTCTGGCGCGACGTGGCGACAGCGACACTCACCATGCGAGACTTCACGGACGCCTACCTGGAGGCCTATCTGGAGCGGAACCAACGAGCGGCGCTGGCGTCTGTCGGCGCCTACGAGCTGGAGGGCGAGGGGGCGCAGCTGTTCACGACCATCCAGGGCGACTTCTTCGCGATCCTGGGCGTTCCGCTGCTGGGGTTGCTCGCCTTCCTGCGCGACGCCGGGGCGCTGCCCCGATGAGCCGTTTCACCGGCGGCGCGCGCGTGGCGGGCGTGCTCGGGCGGCCGATCGACCATTCGCTCAGCCCGCTGATCCACAACGCCTGGATCGAGGCCGCCGGCCTGGATGCGGTCTATGTGCCGCTGAGCCCAGCGCCTGGGGGGCTGAAGGGCCTGTTCGACGCTTGCCGCGGAGGATTGGTGGCTGGGTTCAACGTGACGGTGCCGTTCAAGGCCGAGGCGCTCGCGGCGGCCGACTCCGTAACCGGCAGAGCCCGGCGCGCCGGCGCGGCGAATCTCATCCTCTTCGCCGCCGACGGCTCCATCGCCGCCGACAGCACCGATGGAGCGGGACTGATGGCGGCGCTGGCCGAACAGGCGCCATCCTTTGCCGTGCGCGGCGCGACGACGGTCGTCCTCGGCGCGGGCGGCGCTGGCCGCAGCGCCGCCGCGGCGCTCTTGGAGTCCGGCGCGGCGGAGGTGCGGCTGGTCAATCGGACCCTTGAGCGGGCGACGGACGTCGCCGCGGCGCTGGGCGAGCGCGTTCGCGTCTTCGGCTGGGCCGATGCGGGGCTGGCTCTCGGGGGCGCCGGCCTGCTCATCAACGCGACGACGCTCGGGCTGGCCGGCGGCGAGCCACTGGCGCTCGATCTGGGTGCGCTGCCGGCTGCCGCCCTGGTCATGGACATGGTGTACCGGCCGCTGCAGACACCACTGCTGGCCGCCGCCGCGGCAGGCGGTCGGGTGGTCGTCGACGGCCTCGCCATGCTGATCGGACAGGCGCGGCCGTCGTTCGAGGCGCTGTTCGGCCGTCCACCGCCCGCGGAGGCCGACGTGCGCGCCCTGGCCGTCGCGGCGCTTGGAGGGAGGCGATGATCACGATCGGCCTGACCGGCTCCATCGGGATGGGCAAGTCGACGACGACGACGATGTTCGCCGAGGAGGGCGTGCCCGTCTATGACGCCGACGCCGAGGTGCACAAGCTGCAGGGCAAGGGCGGCGGCGCGGTCGAGGCGATCGAGGCCGCCTTCCCCGGCGCCGTGAAGGATGGGGCGGTGGACCGGCAGACGCTGGGCGAGCGCGTGTTCGGCCATCCAGAAGCGCTCAACCGGTTGAACGGGATCATCTATCCGATGCTGGGGGCCGGCCGCGCAGCGTTCTTCGCCGACGCCGAGGCCAGGGGTTGCGACATGGTCGTGCTCGACATCCCGATGCTGTTCGAGACCGGCGGCGAGGCGCGGATGGACGTGGTCGTGGTCGTCTCGGCGCCCGAGCAGGTCCAGCGCGAGCGGGTGTTGGCGCGCCCGGGCTATGGCGCGGACCGGCTCGACGCCATCCTCGCGCGGCAGATGCACGACAAGGAAAAGCGCGCGCGCGCTCACTTCGTCATCGACACCGGTCAGGGCTTCGACCACGCCCGGGAGCAGGTGCGGCAGGTGATCGTTGCGATTCGCGCGGGCGACTGGAAGCGGCGGGCAAGCCCCGCTTGATCGCGCCCCCGAACCGCCCCATGGAAGGGCTGGGATGGCGCGCGAAATCGTACTCGACACCGAGACCACGGGCCTCGACCCGCGTTCCGGCCACAGGCTCGTCGAGATCGCCTGCGTCGAGCTCGAGGACTTCCTGCCCACCGGCCGCACCTTCCATCGATACATCCATCCGGAGCGGGACATCGACCCCGAGGCGCAGCGGGTGCACGGGCTTTCGCTGGCTTTTCTCGCCGGCAAGCCGACGTTCGCCGATGCGCAGGTCTGCGAAGCGCTGGTCGCCTTCATCGGCGAGGCGAGCGTGGTGGCGCACAACGCCGCCTTCGACCGCGAGTTCGTCAACCAGGAGCTTCAGCGCGTGGGCCTGGCCGGCCTGCCCGAAGAGCGATGGGTCGACACGCTCAGCCTGGCGCAGAAGCGCTTCCCCGGCGTGCACAACTCGCTGGACGCGCTCTGCAAACGGTTCAGACTCTCGCTCAGCGAACGCGAGAAGCATGGGGCGCTGATCGACGCGCGGCTGCTGGCCGCCGTCTACCTGGAGCTCAGAGGCGGGCGTGAGCGCCGGCTGGACCTGACCCTGGCGGCGGCGCCGGCCATGGCGGCCGCTGTCGGGCGCGCGGAGCACGGCCCCCGGCCGCGGCCGCTGGGCTTACGCTCGACCGAGGACGAGCGCGCCGCGCACCTGAAGTTCATCCGCGATGCCCTGAGCGGCAAAGCGCTCTGGTTGAGATTCGGCCTCGGTTAGCCGCCGCTCAGGCCTGCCCGACCTCCGGTGTCTCGAGCTGCGCGCGCCGCGCGGCATAGACCATCGCGAAGTCGATCGGGTCGAGCATGAAGGGCGGGAAACCACCCTCGGAGGTCAGGTCGGCGATGATCCGGCGGGCGAACGGGAACAGGAACCGCGGGCACTCGACCAGCAGCACCGGCTCGAGGCTCTCCGTCGCCACGCCGGTGATCTGGAAGAGGCCCCCGTAGAGCAATTCAACCGTGAAGATCGGCTCGTCGTTGTTCTTGGCCGCGGCCGTCAGCTTCAAGTCCACCTCATGCAGCTCGTCGGCGCGGGTGCGGGCGGCCATCTCGACGCCGAGCTCGATCTGCGGCTGAACGCCAGACGCCCGCAGTGACTCGGGCGCGCGCGGGTTCTCGAACGAAAGGTCGCGGATGAACTGCGCCATGATCCGGATACCTGGCGGCTCTGTCGGCTGGCCAGTCGCGGCCAGAGGGCCGGCGGCGCCTTGATCGGTCATCGAGGGCTAAGTCCCGTCTGTCGCGCCCCTCGTCTTAAGGGTGCGCCTTGGAGGCTGAAGGCGCGGCTGCTATCACGCGCGCCTGGGGCGCGCAACGCGCCACCTGACGGAGCGGCCGCAAGCGCGCTATATAGAGGCGCGGGCGGAAGGTCGGCCCTTGGGCTGGCCGGCGCCGTCCCATCCCTGGTGTCGACTTGCAGCTCTTGCCCTTAATCATCATCGCCGTCGTCGCCGGCATCGTTCTCTACCAGCTCTACGCCGTGCTCGGCCGCCGTGTCGGCCGCCAGCCGGAGGACGTCGCGCCGGCGGCGCCGGCAGCCAGGGCCGCGCCGGCGGACGCTTATCCGACCGGCCAGGATGCCCAGCCGCAACCGGCGGGCGTCGTCGCCATCCGCGCCCGCGACCCAAGCTTCGACCAGGCCAAGTTCCTCGCCGGCGCTCGTCACGCCTATGAGATGGTCGTGGCCGCTTTCGCCTCGGGCGACCGGACGACGCTGCAACGGCTGGTGTCGTCGACGGTGATGACCGGCTTCGAAAAGGCGATGGTCGCGCGGGAAGCCAAGGGCGTGACCGAAGCCGTGGAGTTCAGCCAGCCGCCACGCTCGGACTTCGAGGGCGCCGAAGTGAAAGACGACGTGGCCCGCGCCCGCGTGCGCTTCCTCGCCGAGTTCAAGAGCCGCACCCAGGGTCCGGATGGCGAGAAGGCGCAAGACCGGCGCACGGCGGAGGTCTGGACCTTCGAGCGCAGGCTCTCGAGCCGCGATCCGAACTGGACCCTCATACGGGTCGAAGCCGCCGAGGCCTGACCGGGGTGGGCGGCTTGCGAGGGCTGCCGGCGCTCGCCCTGGCGCTGCTGCTTGCCGCTTGCGCCACCCCGCACTATGCGCCGCCGCCGCCACGCGCCGCCTATCCGCCGCCTCCAGCCTATGCCCCGCCGCCGAATGCCGCGCCGGCGGAGGAGACCATCCCGCTTGCCGCGCTCCCCGGCTGGGACGCCGAGGATCACACCGCAGCGCTCAGCGCCTTCGCCGCCGGTTGCGGCGTCACTCGCGATCCTGGGCTGGCGGCGGTCTGCGATCGGGCGCGGGCGCTTGGGGGGCTCGACGACGCCCAAGCCCGCGCCTTCCTCGAGCAGCGATTCGTCGCGCGACGCATCGGCGAGGACGGCCTGCTCACCGCCTACTTCGCGCCGGAGTATGAGGCACGGGATGCGCCCGCGCCGCCGTTCACCGCGCCCGTCCGGCCGCGCCCGTCCGGTCTCGAGGCGCTCAGGCCACTGCGGGACCGCGCCGCGATCGAAGCGGACCCGCCCGAGGAGGCGCTCGCCTGGATGAAGCCCGAGGACCTCTTCTTCATGCAGATCCAGGGCTCCGGTCTGCTCGACCTGCCCGATGGGCGTCGGTTGAAGGCGACGTTCGCGCTCTCGAACGGGCAGCCGTTCGTGCCCATCGCGCCCATCCTCCGCCAACGCGGCGACCTCGCGGCGGCCGGCGCCTCGGCGGGCGGCGTCCGCGCGTGGCTCGCCGAGCACCGGGGGCCGGAGGCCGACGCGGTGATGCGACAGGACCCGCGCTACGTCTTCTTCGACGTCGCTATCGATGACGGCCGAGAGCCGGCCGGCTCGGCAGGGACGCCGCTGCTGCCCGGCCGTGCGATCGCGGTCGACGCCAGCGTGCACGGGCTGGGCGGCGCCTACTGGATCGATGCCGACAGCCCGACGCTCGGCGGCGCGGCCCCACGCTACCAGCGACTGGTCATGGCTCTCGACACCGGCGGGGCGATCAAGGGCGCCGTGCGCGCCGACCTCTACCTGGGCCGCGGCGAGGCCGCCGGCGAAGAGGCCGGCCGGGTCCGCCACGACCTGCGTCTCTACGCGCTTATCCCGGGTTCACCGTGAAGCGGGAGCTTAAGCCGGACGAACTGCTGCTCTGGGGCAAGGTGGCGCAGACGATCCATCCGCTCGGCGCGCGTCCGCGTCCAGGGGTGGCGATTCCGCCGCCTTCGACGGAGCCTCCGCGCGCGCCGCCGCCCGTCGCACAGCACTGGTCGCCGAAGCCGCTCGAGCCTGGCCGCCTGCGGCGGCTCGCTCGCGGGCGCGAGGCGCCGCAGCCCAGCCTCGACCTGCACGGGCTCACCCAGGACGAGGCGCGCCAGGCGCTGACCCGGTTCCTGCTCGCCGCGCAGGCGGACGGCCGCCGCGCCGCCGTCGTGGTCACCGGCCGCGGCGTGCAAGGCGACGGGGTGCTGCGCCGGCGTGCGCCGGAGTGGCTGGCAGAGCCGCATCTGCAGGGTGTGGTCGCCGGGGTCGCGGAAGCGCATCGCCGGCATGGCGGCGACGGCGCCTTCTACGTGGCGCTCAAGCGGCGCAAGCGCGGCTAGCTACGAGCGAACGAAGCGGGCGACGAAGAACCCATCCAGCCCGCCCTCGAGCTGGGTCGGCAGGATGCGAAGCATCCCGGAGGGTAGGACCGAAGGCGCGGGCGCGCCGCCCTCCCCGGTCGCGATCGGCGAGACCGCGAAGTCCGGCCGGCGCTCGAGGAAGGCGCGGACCTGGGCCTCGCCCTCCTCCGGCTCCAGCGAGCAGACGCAGTAGACCAGCCGCCCGCCGGCGCGCACGCGGTCGGCGCCGGCGCCGAGGAGTCGGCTCTGCAGGGACGCAAGCGAGCCGATGTCGCCCGGGCGCGAGGCCCAGAGCACGTCGGGATGGCGGCGGAACGTCCCCGTCGCGGAACACGGCGCGTCGAGGAGAACCGCGTCGAACTTGCGCTGATCGCTCCACGACAGGACGTCGGCGGCCACCGTCTCGGCCTGAAGACCTGTTCGCGCCAGCGAAGCGGTGAGCCGCGCGAGCCGCTCGGCCGAGCGGTCGAGGGCGGTGACGCGGGCGCCGGCGGCGGCCAGCTGCAGCGTCTTGCCGCCGGGCGCGGCGCAGAGGTCGAGCACAACTTCCCCCGCCTGCGCGCCGAGCACGCGCGCCGGAATGGCCGCCGCGGCGTCCTGCACCCACCAGCGGCCCGCCGCGTAGCCCGGCCAGCCGGCCACGTCGCCGCGCAGCGCCGTGCGCAGCGAGCCTCCCGGCAGCGGCATCGCCCTCAGGGCGGGCGCGAGCGCATCGGCGTCGGCGGGGTCGCGCAGCGTCAGGTCCGTCGCCGGCTCGAGCGCGATCATGCCGGCGATAGCGAGCGCCTCCTCCTCGCCGTACGCCGCGCGCCAGCGGGCGAGCAGCCAGGCGGGCGCGAGCGTCTCCGGATCGTCTTCGCCGTGGGCCTCGCGCAGGAGCCCGCGCAGCACGCCGTTGATCAATCCCTTGAACGGCCGCGTCGCGCGGTCGCGCCCGGCCAGCCGCACCGTGGTGTCGACGGCCGCGAAGTCCGGGGTGTCGAGATAGAGCGCTTGAGCTACCCCAAGGCGGAGCAGCATGCGCACTGTCTCCGGCGGGGGCTTGCTCATGCGGCCCGAAAGCCGGGCGTCGATCGGGCCAAGCCGGCGCAACATGGTCATGGCCAGCATGCGGGCGAACGGCCGCTCGCGCTCGTCGAGGTTGGCGAACGGCGGCCGGTCGAGCGCCTCCTCGAGGCCGCCGCGCCGCTCGAGGGCGGCCCTGACGACGCCTAGCGCGGCGTCCCGCGCCGCCAGGTCGGCGTCGTCTGCCGATCGGGCGGGCCTGACCATGCGAACCCGCCCAGACCAGTCAGTCTATCGCGCGGGGCCAGAGCCAGACCGTGACGATCGAGGCTAAGAACAGCGCCATGCCAACGGCGGCGAGGAGCGAGCCCAGGATCACCCCGAGATTCAGCTTGCCGCCGTTGGCCAGCAGGACCGCCAGGGCCGGGACCATGACAACGACGGCCGCGGTCGAGATCGCGTAGTTGGCCCACCCAAGCCGCGTTGGCGCGCGGTCTCCGACGTAGCCATAGAACGCCCCCATCAGCCCCATGGAAGCCCATCCCACGAGGTTGAGGTGGGCGTGCGCCGGCGCCAGCGTGAAGTCGTTGGCGATACCCATCTTGATGCCCCACAACATGCCGCCCAGCCCGAAGACGGCGGCGGTGGCGAAGAATGCAAGCGGAAGCCTGGACATTGGTCTCTCCCCCAAGAATGGCGGCCTCGCCGGCCGCCGGACCGCAGACAAGCAGGCGAGGGGGCTGGGCGCAAGCAACGCTGGCGGGCGTTCGCCCGCGCCGCTAGACCTTCGGCCCATGGCGAAACTGGTCATCGACGAAAGCCGGCGAAGAAAGCCGCTGACCCCCGAGGCGCAGCGCGCGCTCGCCGAGGCCGAGGCGCGACGCAGGGCCGCTGCGCCGGCCAATCCGCCGCCCGAGATCGGCGGCCCTTCCGGGCCCGAGCCCACGCGCTACGGCGACTGGGAGCGCAAGGGGATCGCGGTCGACTTCTAGAGACGCCGCGACTCGCCTCCCGCGCGCACGCGCTGGCGGGGGCGGTCTCGCGGCCTTAGGACTCCGTTAACCATCCGGAACCGGAGGCCAAGGAGGTCCGCCATGCGCTCCACGATCCTGCCGCTTGCCTGGCTCGCCGGAACGATCCTGCTCGCCGCCGCGCCGGCCGCGACGGCCGGCGATCGCGACGGCGCCGATGGTCGTCCCGGATGCAACTGCGACTGCGGTTGCCGGCAGAGCGAGGACGTCCGGCTGCCCGACAGCTTCTTCTACGACAACGGCGGTGTCGGGCCCGCCTTTGTGGACTACGGGTCGTCCAGCGGCGCCGAGACGATCGTCTTCGAGGGCGCGCGCACGTCCGCCAGCGCTTCGGCGAGCGCGCAGGCGGCCGCCTCGGCCCGCGCCTTCGCGTCCGCGCGGGTGCAGGCGCGCCAGGGCATGATGCGCTCGCACACGTCCTACAAGCATGGCTGGTAGCGCCGTCAGACCGCGGCCATTTCCCCGGCGATCAGCAGAGCCGCCTCGCGCGGGTCGGCGGCGGCGGTGATCGGGCGGCCGCAGACGACATGGCTCGCCCCGGCCGCCAGCGCCTCGGCGGGCGTGGCCGCGCGCGCCTGATCGTCCGCGCCCGCCCAGGCCGGACGAACGCCGGGCGTCACGACCAGGAAGGCAGGGCCGCTGATGCGGCGGGCGAGAGCGGCTTCGCGCGGGCTTGTGACCACGCCGTCGAGCCCTGCGTCGATGGCCTGGCGGACGCGCTGCTCGACCAGGGCCTCCAGGCTCTTCTGGTAGCCGATTGCGACCAGGTCGGCGTCGGAGAGGCTGGTTAGCACGGTGACGCCCAGGATCTTGACCGACGTCTCGCCGGCCCGACCGCGCACGGCGGCGGCCATCACCTGCGGCTCGGCGTGCACGGTGAGGAAGTCGCAGGCGCCGGAGGCGGCGATCGCCGCCGCGGCGCGCTCCACCGTCGCCCCGATGTCGTGCAGCTTCCAGTCGAGGAAGACGTCGCGGCCGGCGCGCTTCAGCGCGCCCGCCAGCGCCATGCCGTCGCCGGCCAGCAGCTGCAGGCCGACCTTGTAGAAAGCGACGGCGTCGCCCAGCCGCTCGACCATTGCCTCCGCCGCGGCGCGGGTGGGCAGGTCGAGCGGCAGGATGAGGCGCGGGTCGGCGGCGCGGGCGCGCGCAGGCGCGCGCTGGGCTTGGGGCATGGGCGATCCTCGGGCCGGCGGGCGGCGAACGATTTGGGCTAAGGGCTGAGGATGAGCCTGCGACTGGCGCACGTCAATCGCGCGCGCGTCGGGCTGCCCGCCGCGCCCCAACGCGCAGCCGAAGGGCGTTCAGCTTGATGAAGCCGGCGGCGTCGCGGTGGTCGTAGGCGACCTTGCCCTCCTCGAAGGTGACAAGGTCCTGGTCGTAGAGCGAATAGGGGCTGGAGCGGCCCACGACCGTGACGTTTCCCTTGTAGAGCTTGATCTTCACCTGGCCTGTGACCATCGCCTGGGAGTGGTCGATGGCCGCCTGCAGCATCTCGCGCTCGGGCGAGAACCAGAAGCCGTTGTAGATCAGCTCGGCGTACTTCGGCATGAGCTCGTCCTTCAGGTGGGCGGCCCCGCGGTCGAGGGTGATCGATTCGATCCCGCGGTGGGCGGCAAGGAGGATGGTCCCGCCGGGCGTCTCGTAGACGCCGCGCGACTTCATGCCGACGAAGCGGTTCTCGACCATATCGAGCCGCCCGATCCCGTTGTCGTGGCCGAGCGCGTTCAGCCGCGTGAGCAGCGCCGCGGGACTGAGCGGCTCGCCGTCGATGGCGACCGGGTCGCCGCGCTCGAAGTCCATCGTGAAGACCGTGGCCCGGTCCGGCGCACCTTCCGGGGCTATCGTGCGCTGGTGCACGAACTCGGGCGCCTCCAGCGCGGGATCCTCGAGCACCTTGCCCTCCGATGAGGAGTGCAACAGGTTCGCATCCACCGAGAAGGGCGCCTCGCCGCGCTTGTCCTTGGCGATCGGGATCTGGTGCTGCTCGGCGAACGCGAGCAGGGC
>Ga0209415_10002017_pt1 | contig 38485 bp, 34 predicted proteins | sample PeaSoiSIISIP2007_FD_187696 | JGI IMG/M metagenome (GOLD analysis project Ga0209415, IMG submission 187696) | Peat soil microbial communities from Weissenstadt, Germany - SII-SIP-2007 (SPAdes) (version 2) | ecosystem: Environmental > Terrestrial > Soil > Wetlands > Peat | place: Germany...
CATCTTGCGTAGCCATGCCCGAAGTATAGCCGATAGCTTCATTTATGTCTACTTACTTCTGATTTGATTAGTATGTTCGCCGTTACCTGGGCGACCGCCCGGAGGTGTACGGCTGGAAACTCGTGGCCGAGGATGGGGAGTTCGTCCTATACCACCAGGAGTCCACCGCGGGCAACAGGTAATTATATCGCGCACAGGCTTTCCGAATTGAGCGGAGTTCGCAGGTACAAGCGAGATGAGGGACTCGAGGATGGTTCGAGTAAGTATGGGGGTTAGGCTGGCCATTTTGCTGGGTGGCGTCGTAACTGCCTGCCTTCTTGCAGGAAAAGGCCCCGAGAAAAGGGTCCTGGGGCTGGACAAAGTAATCGCCTTCACTTACGGCCCTGCGAAAGACTTTGATCCCAAGCAACTGCGCTCGGTGACGTTCTTCGGGCCAAGCAAGCCGCAGGACTGGCAGTATTGGCAGGCGCGAGGTGTGGTGACGGGTGTCGGCCACACCTGGTTCGATCTGTTGCGCTCGCCACTCGACAAGGCGGTGGACAATCTGGCAGGTCAGAACTACGGCGGAAATCCCTGGCCCGTGGTCATGATCGACGAGTTCGGCTTCGATTTCGGCGGGGGCATGGATGAGAAGTCTGCCCAGGTTCTCCGCCAGACAAAACGCCGGAGGCCGGAGCTCGCCCTCGCTGTCTGGGATATGCGCGGGCCCATTCCCCAGGTTCTGGCGGAGGCCTACCGCGACGTGGCTGATCTGGTCATGATGGAGAGCTACGTCGGCAACAAGAGGCAGTACTGGTTTATTGCCAGCCAGGTCTGGTCAGCGCGCCGGTATGGAATTCTGTCGAAGACTATCGTGGTTCTCGGCGTCGGGAAAGGCGGCAATCCTGGCGAGAACTGGGCGCAAACGAATGAGGAGCTCGAACAGCAAATCCGCTTTGTGCGTCTGATCGCCCCGGAATCGCCCGGCGTGGGGTTCTACGGCGGCACTACCGAACTGTTGGCGCGCGCGGATGCCTTGTGCGCCGGGTTCGCCGAGCTTCCGACTGACGGCGCGGGGTTGCCCGCAGACGTCCTGGCTGTGGCCAAGACTTTCTCCAGCCGGCATGAGAAGCCGACATTGGCCGTCTCCCCTGACCTGGTGCAGCCCAACTACGATGAGAATGGCACGGGGCGACTGGTGGAGCCCAAGACGATGCGGGCCTACCTGATCAACCTGGGCGACAAAGACGCGCAGAACGTCAAAGTCCGCCTGCGCAATCCCCCCGACAAGGGCGGCAACGTCTTTGCTGAAGGCGTGGTTCCGCTCATCCCCAAGCGGGGTGAAGCGGTGGGGGTCCTCCCTGTGACCGCCGAGTGGCACGAGTGGGTGGGCGAGTGGGAGGTGGAAGTCGAAGCCCCAGGCTGCGAGGTCCGCGCCTTCAGCTTAAAGCACTGATCCTGCATCGCCGCCGCCCAACATTGGTTTGGGCGCCTTTCTGATGTCAAGACTGTCGAAAAACATCCTCTACAATGTGCTCGGGCAGGGCCTATCCGTCATCGTCAGTTTCATGGCGGTGCGGTTTGTCTTCCGCGGACTGGGCGGCGACGCGCTGGGGCTGATCTATTTTAACCAGTCGGTCAGCGTAGCCCTGATGCTGGCGCTGGAACTGGGCATTTGCAAGACCACCGTCCGAGAGGTGGCTTCTCACTCCACCGACGATCCCCACTATATCCGGCAACTCATAGGCACGGCCACCTCTTTTTACTGGTCGGCGTATATCCTGCTGGCGAGTCTCGCCTACCTCGTAGTTCCCTCACTCCTCCGTCATTGGGTGCATCTCCAAAGCCTCGATCAATTCACTGCCGCGCGCGTGATGCGCATCCTGATTCTAGGGACATTATTGAGCCTGCCGCGCGGTCTCTATGACAGCCTCTTGCTGGGCCTGGAGCGAATGAGTCATGCCAACGTCCTGCGGGTTGGCAACGCCGCTGCCCAACAGCTTGGCATCTTTCTGGTGCTGCTGCTTCACGGAAGCCTGTTGATCGTGGCGTATTGGATTGTGGCCAGCTGCCTGGCCGGACTGCTGACCTACGTTGTCGTATGCGCCCGTTTCTTTTCCTGGCGCTCCCTGTTGCCCGGATTCCATCTCCAGGTGATGAGGTTGAACCGGGCCTTCTCGGCGCAGGTCTTCGCCATCAGCGTGTCGGGATGGTTTCTGAGCGAAACTGACAAGTTTGTAATCAGCCGGCTATTGCCGCTCGGCGTAATGGGTTCTTATACGGTGGCCAAGGGCGCGGCCGGCCGGTGCTCCATGCTGATGGTGGCCATCAATGAGGCTGCCTACCCGCACTTATCGGCGCTGTTCAAGGCCAACGATATCGATGGCTTTCGCGCCCAATATCAGAAGCTCCAGGAACTGTTTTGCTTGGCCATCCTGCCTGTTTACGCCGCCATGCCCTTTCTCTCGTCCCCTCTTTTCACCTTCCTGTTCTCACCTCAAACGGCCCGCATGTTGATGCTTCCGGTCGCCATTCTGGCCTTGGCCAGTTATATGTACTCAACAGTCGCTATCCCCAGCGTCGTCGCCCTCGCCGCCGGCAAGCCCGAGATCGTGGCACGGCTTAATTATTACGCCGTCTTTGGCGTGGTGTTGGGCTACATCGTGTTTATTCGTCTATGGGGCTTGGCCGGGGCTGGTTTGGGATCGGCGCTTTATCCTCTGCTCGCCTATGCCTACTTCATACCGCGGTGCTGCCGGGAGTGTCTGGGCATGTCGACGAGGACGTGGTTCGGGCAGGTCGGCAAGACCTTCGGGCTGGCGGGAGCGACTTACGGATTGGCGTGGATCATCCTCGGCTTCCGGGGCGCGCCGACTCCCGGCCGGCTGATCGCCGCATACCTGCTGGCGACCAGCGCGTTTCTCCTCACGGCTTTCCTGACCATGACGGAGCAATTGCGAGGCTCTTTGTGGCGCTTGCCGCCAATGTCGAGGTTGAGGAGGGCAGAGACAAATGACGGGGAGGCGCGGCCTGCGGAAGAATCGGCGAGCGGAAGTTCACCCCGCCCGGACCGCCTGCTCGATGAGGGAATAATATGAACGGGTCTCGACCCGCACCACGACCGTCGGAACCCGGGAGGGCCGTGATGAGTGGTCCTCGCCGGCCCAACTGGCCTGCCTTGCCGAGGCGCGGCATTTCGTTCTTATACCGGCAACTGAATAGCCGGCAACGCTTGATGCTCGGCAAGGTTCCTGGACTCTTGCCGTTGTATCGCGCCATCGCCGGTCGTTGGCTGACCACTTTGGGTATCGAAAAGGGCTTGGTTCCCATCCGGTTGGATCGGTTTGTGTTTTATATCGACGCGCAGGAGTTTGGGAACGGATGGGTATTCGACTCCTACGAACCGGCGACGACCTTCATGTTCGAGCGCCTCGTAGCCGCCGGAGACTGGGTTGCTGATGTGGGGGCGCATTGGGGCTACTTCACGCTCCTGGCGGCGACCTTGTGCGGCGAAAGGGGCAAGGTGGTAGCTTTTGAGCCATATCCCAAGAATGTTTCGATTCTGACCAAAAACGTACAGGTCAACCACTTGAGCAATGTCGATATCGTGCCGTCGGCGGTCTCGGACCGGAAAGGCTCCGCCAACCTCATGTTGAGCCATGACACCAGCGGGAACAGCCTGGTCTCGGTACCGCCCAGCGCCAAGCTTTCCCCGGGCCAGCGCGACCACCTTGCCGTCCAGACTTTAGCCTTGGATGACTACTTTTCCGAAGCTCACTGCTCGCCGAAGCTAGTGAAAATTGACATTGAAGGAGGCGAACTCGCCGCCCTGGACGGGATGACCGGCTTGATCAGGAAGACTCCAGACCTGGCGTTGATTGTTGAGTTGAACCCCTTCTATTTTCCGGGCGGGCGTGGGGAAGCGTTTCTGCGGAGGCTGTCTGAGGAGGGCTTCGAGTTGGCGCTGGTTGACGACGCGCGGTTTCAGATCGAGACGGGGCCGACGGGCCTGGTCGTCAAGAGTGCGCTCGAGAAAGGCTACACGATCAACGTGCTTGGCGTTCGAGACAAGCCAATCGATAGGCTGCTCGCGCCGCAGGGTGATTCTGGTGCGCCGCAGCGCCAGAGTCCGAGGATTGTTCACCTATGAAGGTCTTGCTGGTCGCGACTGGAATCGCTCCCGCCATGGGAGGAGCAGGCCATTACCAACGGCAGTTATTGCCTCCCCTGGCGGCGTCCTTGGCTGCCAGGGGGTGGCAGGTGACCGTCCTGCTGAGTCGGAACGGGCAGGTCCCTCATCTTGACCCTCGCGCGAGGGTACTGCGCTTGCCAGTTTCAAGAAACCCGGGCATTCTTCGTATCCTCGCGGAGCATCTTTATGTCCCCGCTTTAGGATGTCGCACAGACGCGACCCTCTCGCTGGATTACCTGCTCCCGCTGTTGCCGGTGGGAGCCAACCGGACTCTGGTGACCGTCCACGATGTCCTACCATTGCAACGGAAGCTGGGAGGATATCCGCTAGAGGCAAGCGCCGTGAGACATTACTACTACTGCCTCGCCATCGAGCGCGCCATAAAAGCAGCGGATTTTCTGATTACTGACTCCCAATTCATCGCCTCCCAGATCGCCGGCTTGTTCCCTTCAGCCGCGGAGCGGATTTCGGTGATTCCACTGGGCATCGATCACGAGCGTTTTCACCCCTTCCGCTCGCCTGCGGAAATCCAACGGGTGCGCGAGACCTACGAGCTTCCAGACCAGTTCTACCTGTTTGTGGGGCGCCTGTGCTTGAACAAGAACCTGCGGATAATTGCTGATGCCTATGCCTCAGGGTGCCTGGCTAATCAGTGGATGCTTCCGGTCGTGGTAACTGGCGTGAAGAGGAAGGGCAACGAGGGGAACGCCACGCTCGAGCTGATTGATCGAAAGGGCGTGGGAGGATACTTTCATTTTGTCGGGTACGTACCGGATGCCGATCTTCCCACGTTATATGCGGTGGCAAGGGCTTTGATACATCCGGCGTGGCACGAAGGGTTCGGGTTCCCGCCTCTCGAGGCCATGGCCTGCGGCGCACCCGTAGTGGCCGCTAACAAGACCGCCATCCCCGAGGTGGTGGGCGACGCGGCGCTGCTCGTGGATCCCGGAAGCCCGGAGTCTCTTGCGCAGGCATTGGAACGAGTCAATGAGGAGGGCACGCGCAGACAAATGATTGAGCGAGGGATCAAGCGCGCAGCAAAATATTCCTGGCAGCGGACGGCCGAGATGACTGCCGGGGTGGTTTGCGATGCCGCGCACGCTCGCGCTTAAGAGGCTGCGGAAAAACCCCTCAGAACTGTCATTCCAAGCGGAGCGAGGAATCAACTGGCCGTCATCCTGAGCGTAGCGAAGGATCTCCGCAGTTGCTTTTGGCTCAGGTACTTAGGAAGAACTGCAGAGATGCTTCGCGGCGCTCAGCATGACCGATTCGAATTTCTTCACACGTTCATGGGTGTGGTTGACGCTGAAGACTCCGAGTACGCTCTGCTGAAGCGGCTGTGAGGCTCGGCGGGTCGAGTGCAGGGCATGGTGCGAGTGATTAATGGCGCTATCCGAGGCCTGACCAACAACAAGCGGCTGGTAGGGATCGCGCGCGCTTTTCACATCGCCGGTGTGCTAAAGCGTTGCGAGTACCAAATCCGGGGACCGTCCGACGGGGTCGTTCGTCATGCCATCGCGGGGGTGGAAGTTGAGTTTGCTGCCCCGGATGCAACCGAGTTTCGCACCCTTGAGTGCTGCTATGGGGACGAACTGGATTTTGTGGAAGCGCTCGAAAGGAAACTCCGGTTAGGTGGCGTTTATTACGACGTCGGAAGTAACGTCGGGCAGTTCCTAATACCCATGGCCAAGATCGTCGGCGAGCGCGGGCAAGTGATCGGATTCGAGCCTCACCCGGTGAATCATCAACGCCTGATGAGGAACGTCGCGCTTAACCGGTTGATGAACGTAAGGGTATTCCAGGTGGCTCTTGGCGATGGCAACGGCGACATTCAGATTTACGGGGCAAGCGGAATCGCAACTGTGGTTCCTCGTGCAGCAGCTTGGCATGGGAGTTCGCCCGTAGCCAGCATTCAAACGATGCGTGGCGACGACCTCCGCAGGGGAGCAGGCTTGCCAATTCCCAGGGCCCTGAAGGTGGATGTCGAGGGCGCCGAGTTCGCGGTCCTCAGTGGTCTTAAAGAATCGCTATCCAGTTCATCGTGCGAGCTGCTCTGTTGTGAAGTCCACCCCCCCTTTCTCCCTGCCGAGATTTCGACTGAGATGGTTTTTTCACTGGTGCGGTCCCTTGGGTTCAATCGCATCGAAACTCGACCCCGCGGAAGTGAAATCCATATCACAGCCCGGAAGTCATTCGGGCAGTCTTGACGGGGCCTTCACAAACGCCGAGGCGGTGAGACCCCCATCCCAACCTCCCGCTGCTACGCGGCTTTCGCTGGACGACATCCTCAGATTAGCTCGATTGGGGGCAGACGGTAATGTTTCGAGAAAGCGCAGCACCATCGGGTCAGAAGCCCTGCGTTGCTATTGTGTCGGTGAATTGGAACGGCTGGCGTGACACGCTGGAGTCCCTGGAATCTGTGCGCCAACTCGAGCTTCCCAACTATGTGATGATCGTGGTAGATAACAATTCGGAAGACGACTCCGTCGCGCGGATCGAGGCATGGGCACGGGAGAGGCGAGAACAGGGCTATCGGCTGGTACAGTATGCGGGACCGGCTGCCAGGGCTGGCGGCGAACCTGACAAAGAACGGACTCTCAAGGTGGCGTCGCCCCCAAACCGGGCGGTGCTGATCAGGAACGCTGTCAATTCCGGGCCGACCGGCGGCGGCAATCTTGGTATCGAATACGCCCTGCGAAGGAACCCCCCAGCGGACTACGTTTTCTTGCTGGATAACGACGGCCGCGTCGGTCCCGATACGGTGAGACAACTCTTGCACGTAAGCCAGGCGGAGGATGCACCCATCGTGGGAGCACGAATCCTGGACTCACACACGGGGCGCGTCCAGCACGCTGACCGGACCACTACCATGGGATTCTTTTTCGTGCCCTGGGTTCGCGACAGGCTCTGGCGCCCACCCGCAGGCGTGACCTCGTGGACAACCTGCAACGCAAACGGGGGAGCGATGCTCCTCCGGAACGACGTACTTCGTGCTGTCCGCGCGGCCAGGGGAGATTTCCTGGACGAGGGGCTATTCTCAGACGGGTGGGAGTTCGAGGTTTGTTCTTTCAGCCGGCAGCTTGGGTACAGAACCGTGGCTACGGATCGCGCGTTTATCTGGCACTCGGGGGATCTCGGATACCGGAACGCTTTGAACCCTCGCCGGTTCCACCGCTCAGTGCGCAACCGTGTTTTGCTGGCGCATTCCTATTTGCCGACTGGATGGCGGCTTGTATTCTACGCTGTGAACATCCCGCTCTGCGCCCTACGCATAGCAAAGTGCCTCGTGCGGAGACGCCCAGATGTGGCTCGGGCAATCATACGCGGCACGATCGAGGGGTATCGCCGAGCGGGTGAGAGGAAGGGATTTGCTGCTGCCACGGCAGGAATTGAGCGCATGAAGTCTCCCTCGTCGTCTAGGCAGCCGGCTGGTACGGGGAACTGAGGCGAACGCTCCTGAGTCCCATCCGCGAGAAGCGCCTGCCCGGCGAAGTCATCATTGTTGGCGAGAACGGATCGAGCCACACGTTCCAGCCGAGTTCCCCCAATTAAACCTGCGGGCGACCATCCTGCCGGGCTCAGCATCCGCAAAGAGAAACACGGGATTGAAAGACGCGCGCTCTGATATGAGACTAGCTGGCTTCGTGGGCGCCGATGTCGTACTGGAACCTCGGGCCATCGAGCCCCGAGGGAAAGAACCTGCGCCATGCGGATTTTGATACTTTCACCTTACCTCCCGTGGCCGCTCGATGGCGGCCCGCCGATCCGGATTTATTACGTGCTGAGGGAACTGGCGAAGCGCGGACACGAGATTGTTTTGCTGGCAGGTCACGAGGGTCCGCCTCTTCCAGCCTCGCATCCTGTCGTTTCGCTTTGCCGGGAGGTTTTTACCTATAAGCCTCCCTCGAGCGCCCGGCCGGGCTCCCACTTACTCTCGGCCCTGCGTTCGCTCTTCTCCCCCTTACCGTATGTGGCCGCAAAGTTCGGCGCCCGCCACCTTGGAGATACGATTCGGCACTCTGCGGATCGGTATGCGTTTGACCTGATCTGGGCGAACTTCGCATTCATGGCCTATGCGGTTCCGCCGGAACTTTACCGCACTGTGCCGGTGGTTTTGGACGAGCACGAATCGGAAGGGCTGCTCTGGCGGCAGTATTTGAGGCAGGGGAACCCGGCCATGGGAGCTTTTGCAGCGCTGAACTTGATTAAGCTCCCGGCCTTCCAGAGAAGAGTAATGGCCCGGGTCGCAGTCGTGCTCAGCAACTCTGTGCGGGAGGCGAGCTTTACCAGCAAGCACGCGCCGCCAGGCGTCGGCGTTTGGCCCCTTCCCAATGGGGTGGACACTGAGCGCTTTGCCCCCGTTGCGGAAAGCATCAAAAAGAACGCCATTCTGCTTTGCAGTGGCCTGGCGGTTTACCGGAACCGAGCAGCCGCGCAGTGGTTTGCACGCCGGATGTTCCCCGCAATTCGCCGCCAAGTGCCGGACGCGGAGTTTTGGATCGTGGGAAGCCACCCCACCCCCGAAATCAAGCAACTGGAAGCATGTCCGGGAATTCACGTTACGGGCGCAGTAGAAGATGTTCGCCCTTACTATGCCATGTCCAAGGTGGCGATTGCGCCATACCAGTACGGCGAGGGAACGAAGATCAAGGTCGTGGAGGCGATGGCTTGCGGGCTGCCGATGGTTTCCACACCAACCGGCTGCCAGGGTCTGGAAGTGATAGACGGCCAGCATCTCGTGATCGCTGCGAACGAGAAAGACTTCGTCCAGGGAGTGGTCGAACTGCTGCGGGACAGCGAGCGGGCGCGGAGTTTGGGCGCGGCAGCTCGAGCCTTGGCGGTTGAGAAGTACTCGTGGCAAAGGTTGATCTCCGGGGTGGAGCCGAAATTATTGGAATTGGCGCGTGGCGCAGGGACAAGACATGCCGCGCCGTCGGAGGCGAGCGGGCACTATCCGCGGGATGAAGGATGCATTCGCGCGTGCTAATGTGCGCTTACGCGTGTGTAGTTGACCCGGCGTCGAACTTTCCGGGCGGTGGCGATCTCATGGCCTGGAACCTGATCAAGCGTCTGGGCCGCGCGCACCGGCTATGGGTACTCACGGCGGCCGAAAATCGTCGCGCTCTCGAAGCGGCCCTCGGGAAGGAACCCCTGCCCTCGGTGGAGTTCCATTACGTAGGGCTTCCAGGCTGGCTGCGGCCGCTGCTGCGCGCCCAAGTCGGCCTCCAACTCTACGCCTACCTGTGGCAATGGAAAGCCTACTTCGCCGCACAAAAACTGCACCGGAAGGTCGGTTTCGACCTCTTTCACCATCTCACCTATGAGAACGACTGGATGGCTAGCATCGTCGGGGCTCTGCTTCCTATTCCCTACGTGCGCGGCCCTGGGGGCGGCGCTCACCGCATTCCGAGAGAGTTTCTCGAGGATTTCCACTGGCCCGGCCGCCTGGCGGAACTGCGACGCTCCTTCGGGCAGTGGGTTTTCCGGCACGATCCGTTTTTCGTATTGGGCCAGCGCCGGGCACGCCTGATCTTGGCGTGTAACCGCGAGGCGGCGGAGGGAGTGCCGGCGCCGTGGCGCCACAAAGTTCGATTGCTTTCAATCAACGGCGTCTCGGGTCACGAACTTACGCCCAGTCGAGACGGGGAGCGAAACGCCAAGTTCGCGGTGTTGTCCGCCGGTCGTTTGGTTCCGCTCAAGGGATTTGACCTGGCTTTGCGTGCGTTCGCCACCTTTGCAGCGAGATATCCGGCGGCGGAATTCGTGATCGTGGGTGACGGCCCGGAGCGGAACCGGCTGGAGAGGCTGGCGCGAGAACTGGGCATCGAGAACCAGGTGCGATTTGAAGGTTGGATGCCGCGCGAGCGGCTGCTGGCAAAGATGCGCGCCTGCGACGTCTTTCTCTTTGCCAGCTTGCGGGATGGAGGCGGCCTCGTGGTCGTGGAAGCAATGGCGGCAGGCAAGCCTGTGGTTTGCTTCGATCTGGGCGGCCCCGGGCTGCACATCAATCCTGAATGCGGATTCAAGGTGCCGGCACGCGATCCGGCGCAAGGGGTGCGGGACATGGCCCAGGCGCTCGGACGACTGGCAAGCGATCGCCACTTGTGCGCGCAGATGGGTCTGGGCGCCTTGCAGCGTGCCCGGCAAGTCTACGACTGGGACCGCGTTGCCGAGCGCATTACAATGGCGTACGAAGAGATCATGGCGAGCGCGCGGCCGGGCCTGAAAGAAATCCGTGTCTCAAAGAGCGAGTGGCAAGAGGCCCATGCAAGGACCCATTGAGATACGCCACTTGCCGCATGATTTGCGCGTTGGTCATTGGCGAGGTAACGATTCCCTCGGCCAGCCCTGTCAGGTGAGGCGCTGAAGAGCCCTGGGACGCAGGCAGTGATGAGCCTCGTCCGTCGAGACGCGGAGCAAGTACAAATAGTCGATTCACCCCATATTCTCCACCCCATGCGACGATTCGTTACCGCTCCAGGCGCTCACCCTCCCCTGACCCTCCGACCCCGAAAGGTGAAGCCTCGTGGGCGCCGGCAGGAGACGCGCGGGCTGCTGCTGACCTCGGTGCTGTGCCTAATGGTTTGGTCCGGCTATAACACTGCAATTTATGTCTGCATGGACCCGCTCTTTCCGAAGAACTTTGTCAATTTCGTTCACGGCGTGCGGGCTTTCTTTCCCATACTGGCCGGCGTGATCGCCGGGGTCCAACTCGCCCAGCGCCGATCCCTCCCCAAGTGGCTGGCGTCCGGCCCTCTGACCCTTTTGCTGCTGTACGCAGGGATTGGGTTGGCATCGTCCCTGTTGGTTTCGCCGGAGCCGGTTGGAGCAACATATTGGGCGCTCCAATACATTTCGGTGATCATCGTGGTGATGGCGGTTGCCTCCGGCCCTGAGCCGGAGGCGCACCTGGCGCGCTATATTTCTCTCAACTGGGCTTGCTGCGCTGCCGTTTGCATAGGTTTACTGGCGGGGATCCCGCTTCTCGGCAGGGAAGCGATGAGTCAAACCTCCGGCAGTCCGTTTGGCGTGCTGGCCTATGGCAAAGTCCAAGAGCATTTGATGGGGATGACAGGAACCAGGAACACGGGATTCGGGAGGTTCGCCGCAATCGTTATTCTGGTGGGGCTCGCGGAACTCCTGCACGACCGGAAGGACAAGAAAACGCTGTTCCTCTGGATGCCGCTGACTCTGGCGGCGGGACTGGCGTTGCTGTTGTCCCAGGCCCGGACGTCGTGGGTGTCGGTCATCATCGCTGCCGCAGTGCTGGTGGCCCGCGCGCCCACGCGGTGGAGAGTCCCGATGATCATGATCGGGTTGCTGGCGCTCCCGCTTGTGCTCCTGACCGGCGTGGGTAACGCCTTTGCGCTTTACCTGACCCGCGAGCGGGGATTTGACCCGACGCTGACAGGCCGTACAGCGACTTGGTTGGAGGGCTGGCAGGCATTACAACAATCCCCCTGGGCCGGACTTGGCTTTTGGGGAGACCGCCTGTTCGTTCACGGATCCAACATGCAGAGCACGCTTTTCGACGCCTTGGTCCAGACGGGTTTCCTGGGGATCGTTCCGTTCGTAATTGCCCTCGTCTGGGTATGGGTCGGAGTCATGCGATTCTACTCCACCAAGCCGGCGGGAGAAGCCAGTTCACTGCCGGGCGAACTCCTTGCCGTGATGACATTCTTCGCCGTCTACTCCATCACAGAAATAACCTGCAGCTTTTACTCGGTGGGCTGGATGGCTATGGCGCCGCTCATCGCCCACGTCCAATTGCGCGTCTTTCAAAACTCCAGAAAGCGCCAATCCATAGGCATCCCGCAAGTCGCACCCTGGCGCCCGCCGTTGCAGGTCCCACGCCGCATTCACACCGTCTGACGGCCCTTCCCGCATTCCCGTCTCCTCCTGCCACCTCATCGTAAGCCCTTGAACTGTCACTCCCACGAAAAATGCACTTGACAACGGCGCACGCGTCCGTGATGCTTGCCCGCTTGCCCCAACCACATTCCGCGGAGTGGGAGGAAACATGCGCTCGAAACCCTTGGTGGTGGCCGCCGTTTTGGCGGGCTCGTTGGTCCTGAAGGCTCAAACCAGGCCCAACGATCTGAAACCGATGCTGGAGCAGGAGATCCAGCCTGTCTCGGTCGTGGCTTACCAGTTGAGTCAATACCTTACGGCGCGGATTCCCAAGCTGCCGTCTCCTTCGTCGGCCGAGCAGTGGACCTCAGAGCAAAAACGCTGGCGTGCGCATATCCTCAAGGACATCGCCTTTCACGGTTGGCCGCGCGCCTGGGTGGATGCGGAGCCGAAGTTTGAGGACCTGGGGGTGTTTGAAACCGGGCATGGTTATCGTTGGCACAAGCTGCGATTTGAAATCGTACCGGGGTTCAATTCGACCGCGATCCTCTACGAGCCCGAACATCTGGCGGGACGAGCGCCGGCGATCATCAACGTCAACGGGCACGACCCGCTGGGGAATGCCGCCGAGTACAAGCAGAAGCGCGCCATCAATTTCGCCAAGCGCGGCATCGTGGTCCTCAACCTGGAATGGATGGGTTGCGGCGAACTCCACCAACCGGAGAATGCGCACGACTTCGGCGTCCACCTGGACCTGGTGGGCGCTAACGAACTGGGCTTGTTCTTCCTGGCCATGCGCCGGGGCGTGGACTACCTTGCCACGCTTCCCCAAGTGGACCCCGCGCGGCTGGGCGTCACGGGCCTTTCGGGAGGCGGCTGGCAGACCATTGTTCTCAGCGCGCTCGACGAAAGGATCAAGGTCGCGGTCGAGGTGGCTGGTTTCGGTTCTCTCGAATCGAACCTCACACATCCTGTGGACACGGATGAGATCGAGGAAGATCCCACCGATTTTGATGCGGGTTTCGACTACACCATCCTCACCGCCCTGCGCGCTCCGCGCCCCACTCTCCTCATCCACAATGCGGAGGACACCTGCTGTTTCCGCGCTGACCTGGTCAAGCCGTACATCTACACGAATATTTAACCCTTCTTCAAACTGTACGGAGCTGAGGCGGCCTTCGCCTGGCATGAAAACCGCGACCCGGGAACCCACAACTATCAGATCGATAACCGCGAGGCCGCCTATAAGTTCTTCACCACTCACTTCAATCTGCCGGTGGCTACAGCGGAGATTCCCAGCGATGCGGAGATCAAGAGCCGCGAGGAAGTGCTGGTGGGTTTGGCCAAGGACAACCTGACGATCCTCGGCTTGGCGCGGAAAATGGCGGCGGGAATCGAGCGAGATCCTGTCCCTACGGATTCATCAGCAAAAGCGGCCTGGGCGACGAAGGAGCGCACCCGACTCGAGGCGGACGTGCGGTATAAACCGGTCAAGATCGCCAGCGCCTGGAGGATGTGGAACACCAAGAACAAGGGACTCGAGACCATCTCCTATCGCTTTGACTTCGACAACCGGCTTACCGCCACGGGCGTTTGGCTGAAGGCCCTGTCTGTGCCGGCCGACGCTCCCGCTACCCTGGTGCTGAACGACAAGGGGAGAAGGGAATCCGGCGCGATGGTCTCCGACCGCGTCAATCGCGGGGAACAGGTGCTGGCACTTGACCCGCTATTTATGGGCGAGACGATTCCGCAGAAACCCGACCCGACGGATTGGGAGTTGCTGGTCGCGACAACCGGCGACCGGCCGCTGGGCATCGAGACGGGCCAGGTGATCGCCGCTGCGAAATGGCTACGGCAGATGTCGGGGCAGCAATCCGTGCGCCTTGAGACCAGCGGGATTCGAAGCGAGGTGGTGGGCCTCGTCGCCGCGGCGCTCGAGCCTACGCTCTTCTCCGAGCAGGTGAGCCGCCAGGCGATGGCGAGCCTCGGCTTCCTGCTGGACACGCCCGTGATCTTCCGGGCTGCGCCGGAGCTCTTCTGCCTCGACCTGTTCAAGGACTTCGATATCGATCGCCTCGTTGCCTTGGCCTCGCCTACCACGGTGGCGTTGCACGACTACGCCCAAGCTACGTCGTTCAAGATGCCGCCGCCAGAGCCAGAGGATTGATGTATGTAAGTAGTTTATTTTCAATACTATGCAGGAGATAAGCTAATAAGTGCAGTGTTTTCATAGACATAGAAGAGCCCCGGTGTGATATCAGCGGTCCGTCCTTTGTTTTCATAGACATTCTCGCTTTGTTCCGCGAGTTTTGGAGTGCGGCAGCGAAGCTGCCCACGTCGAATCGCGATTAAGCAGACCTCTTTGAATCTCCTGGAACAAAGCGCCGCTCGGCAGCCCCCGCTGCCGTTCCAAACCGCAGGCGCTTGAGAGCAATCCTTTGTTTTCATAGACATTCCCGGTTCGTTCGTTCAATTCTGGAGTCGAAGAGTCGAGAAGTTGAGGAGCTGAGAAGCCAAGCGGCGTTTCTCAGAGTGTGACTGTGACTATTTGTCGGCTCTTGCCTTTTGCCGTCCAACTCTTCGACTCCTCGACTCCTTGACTTCTCGACTTTCCTGCAGAGGGCTGAGTTTGTTCCCACCATTTCGACACCTTCCCCTCTGCCTCTGCCTCTGCCAAACCATTGGAGAAACCCTTCCCGGCACGGCCTTCCGGCCGTCCCCATCCCCACGGTCATAGCCTAGCACGGCTTGGGGTTTTTGTCAAGCAAAAAAATAGTCCAGACAAGTAGTCCCTTTCCGGAGGGCAAAGTGTCCTAGTTACCCGCCTGGATGACTTCGTAGGCCTTCTCAATCACTTTTTGGAACTCAGGTGAGGTTTCGTGCCAGTCGAGCACATCGACGCGAAACGGGAGATCGGATTCCTCGAAGGCTTCTTTGAGGCGGCGGAGAGTGTCGGGGCTTAGTCTGGCATCTGCGACGACTGCCAGGTCAAGGTCGGAGTAGCTCTTCGCTGGTCCACTGACGCGGGAACCGAAGGCGCGGACTTCGCAGTTGGGGACATGCCGGTCCAGGATGGCTCGAACAGTCTGGAGATGCTGAGGGGAAAGATCAATCATTGCGCGCTTCCAAGGCCGCCAGCAGGCGCGCGGCATCGCGGGCGAACTCATGGGCGGTGTTGTAGACCCTCTCGGCGATCTCCGGCTGATAAATGTGGGAGGTCAGATTCCGCGCTTCGTGATAGCGCATCCATTGATCGACGTCGTCCAGCAGGCGATTCTCCGCCGCGAGGCGGAAAAGTTCGCGCCGCGTCACGCCATCCGCGACTCCGGCGCTGATGTTTGTTTCCAACCAGCGCTTGATGAATTTCCAACAAAGTTCGTAGGTGACTTCAAAGTGCTGGACTGCACCGGCCCTGATGGCGTTGCGGGCCACGTCATCGAGACTGTTCATGAACTCGACATCGTCGCTCTTGGCCAGTACAGCGGCTAAGGCCGAAACTGCTTTCTGCAAGCTGTCGAGTGCCAACGCCACGCCGTCCTCCGAATTTCCCCAACTCCTGCGCCGGAGCGCAGGCAGAGGGGGACTATAACACTTCGGAATCTGAGCAGACACTGCAAACGGCTGAGGTGTGAATATGAATCACGAACCGCGCGTCCTAGAGGTCCCAGGCGGCAGCGTTGGCCCCGCGTGGGTGGACATCACTGATTCCCCTCACCCGCGTGATGCCGCCGCTATTTCTTTTGATTGCGCAAATACGTTTCTATCAACTGTCCGTCTGCGGGAGAGAGCGCGGGCACGGCCTTGCGGAGCATCCACATGAAATGGTCGACCTCTTCGGGCGCCATGGGGTGTCCGATGTTCTCGCCATCGGGTTTGCCGGGAACGGGCCGATTAGAGTTCGCAATCAGTTCGCCGTGTTCGCCGAGGAAGGCGAAGAAGGGTAGGCCGGCGCCTTTGGAGCCAATTTGGGCCTCGAGCGCGTCGCCGCCGGGCGTGTTGAGGCTGGTTTTGTCGCCGCGCTCTTGCACATCGATGCGGGCGATCACAAAGTGCCGGGTGAAGATGGGCTGGATGGTGGGAGCCTCGATAAACCTATCGAGGCGCTTGCACCACCCTCACCAGGAGGCGCCGAAAATCAGAAAGACGTGTTGGTGCTGCGCGGCGGCTTGCGCTTTGGCGCTGTCGAGCACCTGTTGGGCGGTCGGCGGGCCTGCTGCCGACAACACAGGGATTCCAACAAGTAAGGCCAGTACTGCCGTCCGAAAGATGGTTTTCATGGGGGGATTCTATGGCTCAGCGGCGTGATGTGTCAATCAGGTTTGGTGCAACGGGTAGGGCGTGAGTTGTCACTAGATTTTCACGCAGTCGCCCACTTCGGATAAGGTCCGCTTTGATCTTTGCGAGAGGTATCCCCTTTTCATGGCGGCGCGATTGTGAAATCAACCCGTCCCAAAAATCCTCCAACAAGGCGCCATATTTTTTCAGGTCAATCTGAACGGCCACCTTGCGCCCCTTGTCGTCGGTGACGAACTGGATCCCGGTCATAAGTGCTCTCCTTCAGTTCCTATTCCCACTCTAAGTTTGCAGCTACTCCCTGTCAACTTTAATAGGGCGCAGATTTCCCTCTGATCTGGGAATGACACCGCAAGCCGGTCTGACTGCGTGGTTGGCCGCGAGCGACGATCTGTATATACTGACGGCTTGAAATTTCGGGGTGTGTGCCATGCAACGTTTATGTCTTCAGGAATCAGGAAGAGCCGCAGACCCCAAAAGCGGAGGTCCGCGCTACACGCTTCTGAGAACTGCGGTCGGCGTTCTTCTGCTCGCCCAGTTTGTTTTGGCGCGAGGGCCGGAAACCGCCAAGCCTGCCGGCGACGATTCTTTTTATCCCGTGGCCGTATGGTACGGCGGCGGAAAAGCTCGCGCGCCGATGCTGGAGCGCGTGGACGCCGGTAGCGCTGAGCGCTGGGGAAAAGATCTGGATCAAATCAAAGCGGTGGGCTTCAACACCGTGAAGTGCTGGGTGGACTGGGCGACGGCGGAGCCCAAGCCGGGTGGGTTCGAATTCCAGAATCTTGATCTATTGATGCGGCTTGCCCAGGAGCGCGGACTGCGCGTGGTGGTGCAGATCTACCTTGATTCCGCTCCCGACTGGGTGGGCGAGAAGTATCCCGACGGCAAGTTTGTGGACCGCAGCGGCGCGGTGATTATTTCGCAGGCCGCCCCGGGATTTTGTATCGACCATGAGGGCGTGCGGAGCGCGATCATGAAGTTTCTGGAGGCCCTCTCCGGCGAGGCTAACAAGTTTTCTGCTCTCTACGGTTGGGACGTTTGGAGCGAGCCGCACGTGATCAACTGGGCTGAATTCCCTTATCTCACTAATCCCGAATTCTGCTTCTGCCCATCGAGCCAGGCGCGCTTCCGGGAATGGTTGAAGAAGAAATACGGCACGCTCGAGGCGCTGAACGGCGCCTGGTACCGCGGCTTCGAGCGCTGGGAGCAGGTGGAGCCGCCGCGCGCCTCGACGATTCTTTCTTACACCGATTACCTCGACTGGCGAGCCTATATCGACGACAAGCTGGCGGGGGACCTGCGCACACGCGTCGAGGCCATCCGCAGCCAGGACCACGCGCACGCCATCACCAGCCACGCGGCGGGGCCGGCGCTCTTCACTTCGCCCAGGGACGGCTTCGGCGAACCCGACGATTTCGAGATGTCGGCGAGCGCCGATTTCTTCGGGACCTCGCTCTATCCGAAGCACGCCGAGTCCACGCACCCCTGGTCCTACCAGATGCTGGCCGCGGGGCTGGACTTCACGCGCTCCGCGGGGCACAGCTCCGGCAAGGGCTTCTGGATTGGCGAACTCCAGGCCGGCCAGGGCGTGACGGGGATGCGCATCGCAGAGCCTGTGGACTCGCACGATGAAGAGTTCTGGATGTGGAAAGTGCTTTCGCACGGCGCGCGGGAAATTGCCGTGTATGCGTGGTACCCGATGAGCTCGGGCTACGAATCGAACGGATACGGCCTGATCAACCTGGACGGCACGCTGACGCCGCGGGCGGGCGCCGCTGGCAAGGTGGCGCAGAAGATTGCGCAGAACGGCGGCGATCTGCTGGCCAGCGAGCCTGCCCGCGCGCAGGTAGCGGTCCTCTTCAATCGGCTCTCTTACATGGTGGGCGGCTCGGAGCCTTCGCTCTCGAAACTGGGAAACGCCACACGCGATTCGCTCGAGGGCGTCCACCGGGCGTTCTTCGAACAGCAGATCCCCGTAGACTTCGTGCATCCCATGGACGTGGTGGGCGATAAGCTGGGCCAGTACAAGATTCTGTTTCTGCCTTTTCCGGTGATGCTCTCAAGAAATGTGGCCGAGGGAGTGCAGCGCTACATCCGCGACGGCGGAACCGTGGTGGCGGAAGCGCGCCTGGCTTGGAACGACGAGCGCGGCTTTTCCAGCGATGAGGTGCCGGGCATGGGCTTGGCAGAGGTATTCGGCGCGCGCGAGAAAGTGATCCGCCCGGTCGAAAAGCCGGAAGTGATCCTGGAGCCCGATGCCGGGCTGCCCGGTTGCGCGCCCGGCACGCGCGCTGCTGCGACCGCGTTCGAGGAGGAATTGGAACCCTTGCCCGGGGCGCGCGTGCTGGGCCGCTTCGCGGACGGCGCGCCCGCCATCGTCGAAAACAGCTATGGCAAGGGGAAGGCGATTCTGGTGGGATCGTTCCTGGCCGTGGCCTTCCAGCGGCAGCACGACGAGGCGACGAAACAAATGCTGTTGGGCTTGGCTCGCGCCGCGGGCGTGGAGCCGGAAGTGACCGTCTCGGGCGAGAACAGCAGCCAAGTGGAAGTTCGGCGGCTGGAGGGAAAGGATGTACAATTCCTCTTTGCCTTTAACCACTCTGAGCGTGCCGCCGCGGCGAAGATTTCGGTTCGCGTCACGTGGCCAGTGCGCGAGGCTCGGAGCTTGAACAGCGATCAAAAAGTTTCATTCCGTCAGTCTGGCGATGGGTTAGCGATCGAAGCTCCGTTGGCTGCTCAAGGAATTTGGGTTGTTCGGTTGGACCGCAAATGACCAGGTAGCACAGGCGCTCTTACCTGTGCCTTTTAGGTATTGATCACGGGAACGAGTGCCTGTAGCACTAGTTCGCGGGACGTTGATATTTTGCGAAGACGTCTTCTCCGTGATCTCTGTGCCTCGAAAGACTTAACACAGAGCTCACGGAGATCCTCAGTGTTCTCAGTGTTTAGGCTTCGAAGTCACAGAGGACACAGAGGAGTTGATATTGGTTGCGGCGGCCGGCGCTGTGCTATTTGCGCAATGACTAACCGACTTGTACTCGGTCTGGACCTCGGCGGAACGAAAATCGCCGCCGGGGTTGTCAATTCGCGGGGGAAGCTCTTCTCGAGCGTTCGGGTGGCGACGCCCGCCCAAGGCGTGAAGACAGATCTGGCCGCGCTGTTCGACGCGGCGCACGCCGCGGTGAGCGCGGCGAAGATTCCTTGGAAAAGCATACGGGCGGTCGGGGTGGGAGTACCCGGGGCATTTGATCCGCGAGCAGAAACCGTGTGGGCGCCGAACTTGCCCGGCTGGTCAAAGGTCCGCTTGAGACAGCTTCTGGAAAATGCCCTGCAACGTCCTGTCTTTGTCGAAAGCGACCGCAACGTGCAGGCGTTAGCTGAAGCCTGGCTCGGTTTAGGGACAAAACGGCGGGTCCGGAATCTGGTTTTCTTGACGGTGGGAACGGGGATAGGCGCCGGGCTGATCTCCGAGGGGCGGTTGATTCCCGGGGCCCATGGCGTCGCCGGGGCGGCGGGTTGGATGGTGATTGACCGCCAGTGGAGGCCGGAATACGGCCGGGTGGGATGCTTTGAGGCATTGGGCGCAGGTCCGGCGGTGGCCAGGCTAGGTAGGTTGGCTTGGCCAAAAGGCGGCAGGGGCGAAATGCCAAGGCACGATTTCAGATTCCAAATTACAGATTCCAAATCTCAGAACAACACAATTCGAGATTCCACATCGCAGATCACTGGTCTTCCGGATTCCAAAATCCAGGCGAGGATTACTGCCGAAGTGGTGGCAGCCGCGGCGCGCCGCGGCGACAAGGCTGCCCGTCGAGTGCTTGACGAGATTGGCACGAATCTGGGTTTGGGAGTGGCCAATATCGTGTGCCTGCTGAACCCCGAGGTGGTGGTTTTGGGCGGCGGGTTGGCAGGGATCGGAACCCCGCTCGTCGCGCCGCTCCGCAAGGCTTTGCGCCAGTGGGGCCAGCCGCTGGCCCGAAAGCAAGTTCGCATTATGATATCGCGCCTGGGAGAGCAGGCCGGGATTCTAGGCGCAGCACGGTATGCCTTACTAAAAATGGAGGAAACAGGATAATGTCAGCAGAAACGTATTTCGCAGAAGCCCAGAAAATTTACGACCGGATTCGTTCCACGCAAGCCGGAAACATCCGGAAGGCGGCAGAGTTTTGCGCGGACTCGATTTCGCAAGGGGGATTAGTCCATCTGTTTGGCAGCGGGCATTCGGTGATTCCGATCATGGATGTCTTCCCACGCTACGGCAGCTTTGCCGGTTTTCATCCATTGATGGACGCCCGGCTGATGTGGACGCAAGTGCTGGGCTCGGGCGGCGTCCGCGAATTATTGAAGCTGGAACGCACGGAAGGATACGTCGCCACGTTTCTCAGCAACTTCAAGTTTGAGGCGATTGACACCATGGTGGTTTACTCGCACGGTGGACTGAACGCTGCAGGAATCGATGTGGCCCTGCACGCCAAAGCACTGGGATTGAAGGTGGTCGCCGTCACCTCGCTCGACAACGCGCGAATTGCCAAGACCACGCATTCCAGCGGCAAGAAACTCGCTGATTTGGGCGACGTGGTGATCGACAACTGCTGCCCTCCGCGGGATTCTCTCGTTGACGTGGCCGGCATTCCGGTGGGCGCCAGTTCCACCCTGGCGGTGATTGCCATTTCCATGGCTCTGACGGCAGAGATTGCGGCCGAGCTTGCGAAACGCGGCGTGAAATTCCGAGCCTTTGTTTCTCCCAATGTAACCACGGTCGGTCCGGATAACAATCGTCAGGTGTTTGACGATTACATCGCCAGGGTCGCGCCGCGGATGCGGTGAGCCACAGGGTCCGTGTCATCCTGAGCGCAGCGAAGGATCCCCGCAGTTTCTCAAAGTTCAACGACTTAGGAACAACTGCTGAGATCCTTCGCTACGCTCAGGATGACAAACGCTTGATTTTTTCACTTCTTCAGAGCAGTGCGTGCGGCGCCGGTCGCATGGGGATTGATTCATGTTGAGTTGGGCTGGGATCGTTCTGGCGGGGTTATTGAACGGCAGTTTCGCGGTCCCCTTGAAGACGACGCGCGTCTGGAAGTTCAACCACATCTGGACCCTGCATTCGCTGCTGGCGATGGGCGCCATGCCATGGCTCGTTGTGTTGGCGGCCGTCCCGGGCTGGCGCGCGACTCTAAGCCGTGTCCCGGCGCGGGGCTGGATGATCTTAATCGGCTGGGGAGTGCTGTTTGGCATCGCCTCGTTGCTTTACGGCATCGCCGTGGACCTGCTTGGAATCGCGCTCGGATTCGCTATCCAATTGGGGCTTTCGATCGTGCTAGGGGCGTTGCTGCCTCTGTTATGGGCAGGGGCATTCGAATTGAGATCGCAAGGAGACTGGTTTTTCGTTCTGGGGCTGGCCCTGATGGTGGCGGGAGTCATCTTGTGCGCTCAGGCCGGCGGGAGCAAAGGCGAGGCCGGCAGTGCCAGCGCCAAGCGGTTCCATCTGGGACTCCTGATCGCTATTGTTGGGGGCGTCCTGGCGCCCACGCTCAATTTCGGCATTCAGTACGGAACTGCCCTTCTCAGCAAAGGCGCGGGGACGGGTCCGAAACAGGGGTTCCCGGTCGAAATCTATCTTGCCTGGGCAGTATTCCTCTCGTCGGCTTCCGTGGTGCAGGCCGGATACTGTTTCGGGTGCGCCGTCCGTGAACATTCGACCGCAGTCTTCGCCGCGGGGATGCGCACTCGTGACGCGCTCCAGGTGCCCGCCATGAGTCTGCTTTGGATTGCCAGCGTGTTTGTCTACGGGCGCAGCGCCTTTGGCCTGGGCTCGCTGGGAAACAGTTTCGGGTGGCCGGTTTTCGTCGCCTTGATCATTCTCACCTCCAATGCCTGGGGAGTTTTGCTCGCAGAGTGGAAACAAGCCAGCCGGGCAGCGTTCCTCCGCATGATCGCCGGAAGCGCCGTGCTCATCTTTGCCGCGTTTCTCATCGGGCAGAGCAAGCGAGGCTAGTTACACCCACCGGTCGAACCACTCCAGCATAAGTTGCTGGGCGCGGGCGGGGAACTTGTGGGGACCGTCGTAGGTGTAGGTGGTGAAGCGTTCCGGTTTGCCGATCGCTTCGTAACACTGGCGCAGAGTGCTGAAGGCGGAGAGCACGCCCTGGGTCGAGAACAGGCCGTCGCGCCAGCCGTGCACGACCATCAGCGGGTTGGGCATGGTGAGTGATCCCACATCAGGATAATCGAGGTACTTCAGCAGGCCGGGCGTGACTCCCGAGATGATCGTGTGGGGCTCGAAACCGGGGACCAGGTCCCGCCACGAGGTCATCCAACCCGCCACACAGGCCGCTTTGATACGGGGATCCAAGCCGGCGAGGAAGTTCGAGCGGTAGCCTCCCACCGACAGCCCCACGCAGGCGATGCGGTTGGGATTCACTTCGGGCCGGGTCAGAAGATAGTCGACCGTGCGGATATCATCCCAGGCCAGAACGCCTGCCCAAGTGAAGCCCGACATGAGCATATTCCGCAGAACATACCCTTCGGCCCCGCCATTTCTGGCATTGAGTTTGGCGATGGTCTCAGCCGACTCCTGTTTGCTGCGGTCGTTGATGCCCTCCTCAAGGTCCGAATCCAGGATCAGGCGCCTTTCACCGAAATAGAACATGTCGATCACGATAACCGCATAACCATGGCGCGCCAGTGTGGCCGGATAACTGAGCCCATCGTAGGCGCTGCGCCGATACTCGACCAACGCGGGATGCTCGTTCTCGGTCTCGACAAGCTTTTCCTTTCCCCAGTAATAGAATCCGCCGTGGCAATGCAGCGCCACAACGGCCGGCACGGGAAACTTCGCGCGCTTGGGGATTAGAAAATACGCGGGTACCTCGATATCCGGCGTGGTGTGAAATCGGAGGTATTCCCGAACATAATCGCCCTTGTCCACTCGCTCGATGACTTTGGGCATGGGGTCGAACTTCCCGGGACGGTACAGGAACAGATCGAAAACTCTGGCCCGCGCTTCGGCCTTCCAGGCTTCGAGGTTCTTTGGACGAACTTTGAGGCAGGAAAGACTCGATGGAGCCTCTTCCTGCACCTGCTTAATAATCGGGTAGATGCTGCCGAGCCCTGACCCCTTCCACTTTTTGGAGGGATCCGCTTGTAGATTTGCAGTTGGTGCACTGGCTTCAGCTTGGGGCGGGAGCGCGGCTGCCGGTGTTATTCCGGTGAGTGCCAATGCGCTCGAGACGCTCAGTGCCCGCAGGATTTCCCGGCGTGTGGGACCGATGCTTGCGGACGCTTCGCATTTTGCGGCACTGCTGCTCATGATGGCCTCCGGGTGACGCGCACTGATTGAACAGCGCGGCTCGTCATTGGAAAACGTATTGTTTCACAATTGAACGATCTTGTATCCTACGTTGTTATGAAGTTTGAAGCGAGCCTCCCGAGCGTATTCGGCCGGGGATGCTGCGCAGAGTAAAGCAGAAGCGAAAAGAAATTTGAGGGGCGCCGCAAACTTTTTTGCTGTTTTGTGCGTCATCTGGAGTGGAATTGGGCACAGAGATCTCTGATCGTCCGGACGCGGTGCTGGTCAGGGACGCCAAGCGCGGATCGCAGGAGGCTTTCAACGCGCTCGTAAGGCGCTGGGAGCGTAAGGTTTATAGCTTCCTGGTGTATCTGACCGGGCGGCCGGAAGATGCCTTTGACATGTGCCAGGAGGTTTTTCTTTCGGGTTATCGCCATTTGGGGCAATTGAAGGATCCCGAGAAGTTCCCTCAGTGGCTATTTCGCATTGCACGCAACACCGCTCGCTCGCACGGGCGCCACGTGCAGGAAGCGGAAACCAGCCTGAACGATCTCGATCCGGCGGAGGGTTCTGCGCCGGTGAGGGTAGGTGAGGCAGGCCGTTGGGAACAAAGCGAAATGAAAATCCTGGTAGAGAAAGCGCTTGCGGAATTGGCAGTCGAGCAACGCGAAGCGATTGTTCTGAAGTTTTACCAGGGTTTCAAGCTGGAGGAAATTGCGGAGATCCAAGGTTGTCCGGTGAGCACGGCCAAGACCCGCGTGTACTCGGGTTTTGAGCGGTTGAGGAAGTTGATCGAACGGTAGAGTTGGGGCGGGCGTTATCCTGTCCAGGCGGGAGGGGGCCATACGTCACATGAGTGACGCTCTTTCCTCTCCTTGCCCTCTCCCGCGCGGAGAGGGTCACGTGAGGCCCCGGGAATTGCTTCGGAAGAAGCTGGAAGTCAAGAGTTGAAAATCAGCAATCCGGAATAGAGCAAACGCAACAACCAACAAACTGCGAGATTTGGGACTCAGAAGGCCGAAATCTGGGGATCATAGAGTTGGGGGCTGGTTCTTGAGGCGCGCGGCCTCACGCGTCCAGTCTTGCCTTCCCTGAACCCTGAAATCTGAATCCTAAGCCCTGAATCCTGTTTTTCCTGCGAAGAAGAGGTGAATGCCATGGGATGTCGTGAATGGGGGACCGAGTTGACAGATTGGGCGCTGGATGAGCTCTCCCCAGCGAAGGCGCGAGAACTCGAACAGCATCTCGAGCATTGCCAGGACTGCGCACAGGCGGCCCAGCGGCTCCTCGGCGTGCGGCAGGCATTGAAAAGCAGTCTGACCGATCGCGACATGCCCGCCCACGTGGTCGTTTTCGGAGACAAAGCTCAGAGCCGATTCGCAGGTTTCTGGGCGGCCCTACCCCGCACGGCGGCCCTCTCGGCGGCTGGGGCGGTGATCTTCCTAGCGATCGTATCGGTCGGTATCCGTTTCGGGGGCCCGCGGCTGCTTCCCGTTGCCGCCTGGGCCCGGCCGGCGTCAACTCAGGCCGAATTGAAGGAGTTCGTGGCGAAGGCGGTCGCGGAACAAGTATCTTTGCAGAGCAAAGAAATGCAGGCTGCCACCCGGGACGAAGTGGCGAGCCTGCGCCAGGAACAGACCGAGAACCTGAAGCGCTTTGCGCAGCAAATGCAGTATTTCGAGCTATCCCTGAACACTGAGTATAAGGCAACGCAGCAGCAGAGCGCGCTCCTCAGCGTGGTTGCCCACGAGCAACAGTTGCCCATCCACTAACGCGCGGAGCTCTCGAGGAGGTAACTCACATGCCTCTCAAACTGAAAAGACCGTGCTGGGCAGTCCTGATTTGCCTCGCCTGCCTGCCTTGTGCGATCCTGCGCGTCCCGGCGGAATGGCCTCCCGCCAATTTCGGCGCGCTGAAGGCCGAGATGAAAGTGTTCGAAGCAGTTATTGATGGAACAATGGCCCAGACATTTGCTCCGCCGTTCGGGCTACTGGAGAAGACTCAGGGCACTTATTTGCCCGGTTTCGGGCTGGTCTTCAGCCTGGAAGTCAATCTCTACCCTACGCGCGCTCTCACTCCCTTCAATATGGCGCCTTTGAGCAAGGCGGAAATCGAGAAAGCCCAAAAGGTGAAACACGACCGAATCATCATGGTCAAGGAGTCGGTTCCGCGGCTGTTGGCGGACCACGCGATGAGCTTGCGGGACCTCAGCCCCAACGATTCAATTGCGGTGGTTGTGCACCTTTTCGAAATAGACACCGGGGAAAGCAAGTTTCCGGGACAGATCATAATCGAAACCCGGAAGTCGGACTTGGACGAGTTTTGGGACAAGAAAATCTCATACCGAGAGTTGCTGGGCAAGATGAAAGTGCTGGACCTTTGAGAGCTTTGCTATGACCTCCGCTACGGTCAGCCACAAGTTGCTGGGCCAGTTGCTGGTTGAGCGCGGCCTGTTGCCGGAAGACGACCTTCAAAAGGCGCTGCAGTTGCAGCGGGAACGGAAGGGCCGGCTGGGCAGGATCCTTCTTGATTTAGGCTACATCTCGCAGCAGGACCTGCAAACGGTTTTGTCCGAACAACTCGGCATTCCAATGGTCGACGCGGCCGAACTGAAGGATGTGCCGATGGAGGCGTCCGTATTGCCTTCCGGCTTCTTGAGCCAATACCTGGTCTATCCGTACCGGGTGGAAGGCGATGCGGTCTTCGTCGCCATGGCCGACCCGCTTGACAGCGACAACATTAGAGTCATCGAACGGTTGCTGGGGCGAAGAGTGGAAGTGCGGCTGGCCAGTGAAGCCGCCATCATTAAGGCTCTGGACGTCTGGGTCGACATGGGACCGGCAGAAGAAGGCGTGGTGGCGGCGGATTCCGACGGCGTGGGCGGCGTCGCGGACGCCGAAGCGGCCGACATCGAGCAACTGCGCGACTTGGCTTCGGAAGCGCCGGTGATTCGCTGGGTGAACCAGTTGGTGGCCCGCGCCCTGGAACGTCGTTCCAGCGACATTCACTTCGAGCCCTTCGAAAAGCAGTTCCGGGTCCGGTACAGAATTGATGGGGTGCTGTACGAAGTGCCCGCTCCTCCGCGTGAGATGCAGGCGGCGGTTACGTCCCGGATCAAGCTGATGGCAAAGCTCAACATCGCGGAGCAGCGCCTGCCCCAGGACGGAAGGATACCCCTGCGCGTTTTGGGCCGGGAAATCGACCTGCGAGTTTCGACGCTCCCCACCCTTTACGGAGAGAGTGTGGTGATGCGTCTTCTGGACCGCAGCGCGAGCGATCGCTATGCCTTGGCGACCTTGGGATTTCCCGATACCCTGCTGCGCAAGATGGAATACTACCTCGATCTTCCCCACGGCCTTTTCCTGGTAACGGGTCCCACGGGGAGCGGCAAGTCGACGACGCTTTATGGTTCCTTGCGCCGGCTGAATACAACCGACGTGAAGATCATCTCGGTGGAGGATCCGGTCGAGTACCAGTTGCCGGGTGTTAACCAGATTCATGTGAATCCCCAGATCGGGCTGACGTTTGCGGCGGGGCTGCGCCACATCGTTCGCCAGGACCCGGACATCATCATGATCGGAGAAATCCGAGATCTCGAGACCGCGGAGATCGCCATGCGCGCGGCGCTCACCGGCCACCTGGTTTTCAGCACCTTGCACACCAATGACGCCCCCAGCGCGATCACTCGCCTTACGGACATGGGCGTCGAGCACTACCTGGTTTCATCTTCGTTGGTTGCCGTGCTCGCGCAACGACTGGTGCGCGTGTTGTGCGACGAATGCAAGCGACCGTACGCGGCGGAGATCGACGAGTTGCGAAAACAAGGCTGGGAAGCGACAGAGCGTATGACGCTTTACAAAGCCGGCGAATGCGCGCATTGCGGGAATACCGGCTTCCTCGGACGGGTGGGAATCTTTGAATTCATGGAGTTGGAGGAAGGAATCCGGCGGGCCATCGTAGCCCGGGCCGACGCCAGCACTTTGCGTGTGGCGGCGCGTGAAAGGGGCATGCGCAGTTTGCGCGAAGACGGATGGCTGAAGATTGCCTCGGGCCAGACCACGGTGGAAGAGGTGCTGCGCGTGACGCAGGAAGTTTAGGTAGATGTCGGTAGTCAGTAGTCAGTTGTCAGTAGTCGGTTGTCCGCCGTCACTGTATTCGTTGTCATCCTGAGCGAAGCGAAGGATCCCGGCAGTTCGTTGCCGGCTGCCGAGCGCTACGGAGCAACGGCCGAGATCCTTCGCTTCGCTCAGGATGACAGAGGGTTTTGCCGAGTTTCGAATTTCGGGTTTCGAATTTCGATCTTCGAATTGCAGTTCTTGACGGGTGTGAGGAATGCCAGAGTTTTCGTACAAAGCGATCAAGGGCACGGGCGAGTTGGTGCAAGGGACGCTGGCCGCGGAAACTGAACCGGCCCTTCTGGCGCAGCTTCGCCGCATGGGATGTATGCCCATCCACGTGAGCGCCAAAGACGGCTCCACGGGCGTGTCTTGGGCGTTGCTCAAACGCCGGGGTGCGTCCTCTTCCGATCGCCTGGTTTTCGCCCGGCAGCTTGCCACGCTGGTGCGGGCCGGTGTGCCGCTCGACCGCAGCCTCTCGCTCAGCCGGGACTTGGCAGAAAACCCGGCCCTGCAAGCGGTGATCGCCGCCACGCTGAAGGAATTGCGCAGCGGCCAGTCGTTGGCTAACAGCCTGGCCGCCAACCCACGGTTTTTCCCGCCCCTTTATGTCGCCATGGTGCGGGCCGGCGAAGCGAGTGGCACGCTTCCAGCGGTCCTGGATCGCCTGGTGGAGTTTGAGGAGTTTAGCGCGGAACTGCGTGGCTATCTGATTTCAGCGCTCATCTACCCCATGGTTCTGATGGTGGTGGGGAGCGTGGCGATCGCTTTCCTGCTCGGCTTCGTGGTTCCCCGTTTTGCGCAGATTTTTGAAGAGTCGGGGAAAGAACTGCCCCTGCCCACGCAAATCTTGATGGATGTTTCCCAAGCTCTCCGCGACTACGGGTGGATCGCGGCCGTGGTGATTATCATAACGGTCTTGTTGTTTTCCCGCTGGGTGCGGACCGAATCCGGCCGGTTGCGTTGGGACCAGTGGCGTCTGAAGGCGCCGCTGTTAGGGGAGGTCAGCTTGAAGCTCGAAGTCGCGCGTTTTGCGAAAACCATGGGCACGTTGTTGAATCAGGCGGTTCCCATTATTTCCGCACTGCGCCTGACGCGAGAGGTGTTGAGCAATCGCCGTGTGGCCGCTGCGGTTGAGCCGCTCATCCAAGGCGTCAAGCGAGGCCAGGGTCTGGCAGGCCCGCTCGCTGAAACCCGGATGTTTCCGGCGCTCGCCGTGCAATTAATGACTTTGGGAGAGCAAACGGGGAAGTTAGACTCCATGCTGCTCGAGTTGGCCGCAATTTATGACCGGGAGGTCCGGGTGGCCACGAAACGTATGGTGGCGCTCGTCGAGCCGGCCGTGATTCTGGCCATGGGCCTGGTTGTCGGAACGATTGTGATTTCTACTCTGCTGGCAATAGTCAGCATCAATGAGGTGCCCTTCTGATGAGCCGACCAAATATAGGGAGAACCCATTTTTCAGGACCGGATTCCACGCAAGGCTTCACCTTGATTGAATTGATCGTAGTGATCCTCATCCTCGGGTTGCTGGCGGGCCTGGTGGCCCCTCGCCTGTTCAAGCATGCCACACAGGCCAAGATCACGGTGTGCAAGGCGCAGATTGCCGCCTTCCAAACCGCGCTGGGAGCCTACAAACTGGATACCGGAAATTTCCCCAGCACGGACCAGGGTTTGCAAGCGCTGCGGACACTCCCCTCCGGGGTCACGAACTGGAATGGTCCTTACTTGCCTAAGGACATTCCCTTGGATCCCTGGAACCGTCCGTACATTTACAAATTCCCTGGAGAGCACGGTGATGAACCGGACATCATCAGCTATGGGGCCGACGGGCTGCCGGGCGGTGACGGAGAGAATGCGGACATCCTTAGCTGGAAATAAAGCGGGCCACCCACGTTCGCAGGAAGCCGGCGTGACGCTGCTGGAACTGGTGATCGTTCTGGCGATTCTCGGCTTGACAGTGTCGATCGTGGCTCCGCGTTTCGGCAACTGGAGCGAGGAATGGACGCTGAGGAGCGCGGCCGAGCGAGTTGCGCAGACCGTCCGCTACGCCCGGACGCGCGCACTTTTCGAGCAGAGCTATTACGTGGTGGAAATCGAACCGTCAACACACGGGGTGCGGGTTTTCAATCCCGCCAGCGGTTTTTCGCGGGCATACGTGCTTCCTCGTGGAGTGACGATTGATGACGGCGAAAACCCAATGCCTTCAGTTGTACGAATCTTGTTCCCACCCTCGGGCGTCGTCGAGGAGAGGAACCTGTGGTTGAGTGACCGCCGCAGAAGCACCTACAAGGTTCATGTGAGTTTCTTGATCGGCAATCCGGTTGTGGAGGCTGTCAAGCAGGGGTCACGCTAAATGCAAAGAACCGTTGCAAGCCGGCGCGCGGCGGGAATAAGCCTTCTCGAAGTCTTGATGGCCATTTCGCTCCTAGGGGTGAGCTTCGTGACCATTTTCTCCGGTCTTTCTGCGGCGTTGCGCGCCACGGGCCGCCTGGACGCCTTTGATCGAAGCAACGAGTTCGCCACTCAGAAACTCAACGAACTCTTCTTGGACCCCACCTTCGGGGCAGACCAAATGCGCTTCGGAACTTCCCCCTCCGGTATCGAATGGGAAGCGAGAACCGAATTGCTTGACCAGCGGCCGCTGCCCGGGGCTCAGAAGTCGGCGCAACTGGTTCGGATCAACCTCGAGGTTTCCTGGCGCACGCGTTCGGGCCGGCAGAACTTGAGCCTGGAGTCGCTGAAGTTGTTTATTCCGCCGGCTCCGCCCAGCCCGTAAGGGCAGGATTCAGGAGTCAGGAGTCAGGAGTCAGGAGTCAGGAGTAAGAACGACACACCCAGGAGAGAGAGCCGGAGTCGCGAATGAGGGATACGGGGATAAACACTGAGGAACTGCGCAACGTAGGGGAGCGTGTTTCCCTGAAGCCCGAATCCCGCATCCCGAATTCTGCTTTTCCTGAAGCCCGAATCCTGAATCCTGAATCCTGCTTTCCGGGGTTCACCTTGTTCGAAGTGCTGCTCAGCATAACGCTGATCGGATTCCTAATGTTGGCTTTGCTTATCGGGATGAGGGTAGCGAACCGTGCTTGGCGAACCGGAGAGGCGCGATTGCGCCAGGTGCACGCCGCTGCTGAGCAGAGTGATTTTGTCGTGACGCAAATCTCGTCGCTGGTACCCTATCGGATCACGCCGAGCGACCCGAGCCTGCCTGGCGCGCTGACGGTCCTCGAGGCTACCGCCAACTGCCTGCGCTTCATCAGCTCATACAGCAGCGTTTATCGCAGCCGCACGGGATTAGTGCTGGTCGAATACGGGATTGTCGGGCCGTCACGCGGACAACTCGAAGTAGTGCTGCGCGAAACTCCTGTGGCGGACAACGAGAGCCTATATCACAAACTCATCCTAAGCGTCACCCACGACCCTGATACGGGGCTGGCGCTGATCAACTCTCAGCCGTTTACGGCCCGGGTGAGCGACCTGCGGTTGATGACGGGTCTGAGCGAAGCGGCGTTCTCGTACTTGGATTTACACCCCCAACAAAGTCCCGTACCCGTTTGGCGGCAGGATTGGCGGAGCAGTAGGGAAGCGCCTTATCCGGACGCGATTCGGCTTCAGTGGGAGCGTGGACGTGAGTTGGGAGAAGAGGTCATGCCAGTGCGTGCGAAGTTCATGCCGCTGGGGAAGTAAAGCAGGAGTCAGGAGTGAGAACCGCACACCCACGAGAGAGAAATCTGGAGTCGCGAATGAGGGAGTCGAGAATCAGCACGCAAGAGGCGCACAGCGCACGGAAGTATGTTTCCCTGAATCCTGAATCCCGAATCCTGAATCCTGCCTCTTCCGATGCAGGCATAGCCTTGCTGGCGGTGATGTCGGCGGTCAGCGTGATGCTCTTGGTGGCATTAGCGTTCTCAGGCTCCGTTCAGATCGAGACTCGTTCGACCATTTATCGCAAGCAGGCCACGCAGGCTTACGCCATGGCGGTGGGGGGAGTACAGGCCGCCATTCTGGAGATCGCCTATCCGCCCGCCCAGGATCAGAGTGACAAGCCGCGCCTATGGAGGAAAGGGCAACGCACGGTGCGGGTGCCTTACGCGCAGGGAGTGGCGCTGGTGGAAATCGTGAACGAGACGGGCAAAGTCAACCTGAACGTTGCGGGGCAAGAACAACTGGCGCGTTTGTTTGAAGCGCGAGGGGTGGGAAAGGACCAGGCGGCCCAACTGGCTTTAGCCATCGATCATTGGCGGAAGCCGCCTGGCTCCGCGGAAGAAAGTTTCAAGGCCTTAGACGACTATTATCGTGAGGCCGGATATCAGCCCGCTCATAATCGCTTCGCTTCCGTAGAGGAAATGCTGCTTGTTCACGGCATGAACCGGGACATCTTTTACGGCACGGCTGAGTTCGGTCGCAATGGAATCCAGACCCTTTACGGTGTTGGCCAGGACTTGACCGTATATTCGCAATCTAGCCAGGTAAACGTGAATTATGGCTCCCGAGCGGCACTGTTTAGCGTGCCGGGTATGACGGAGGAAATGGCAGAGAGCATCATTCAGGAGCGACGCAAGGGCCCCTTCGAGTCATTAGACGACTTAACGAAACGTCTGGGGACCTCTGTCCCGGACGAGTCTCAGTCGTTCCTGGGCGCGACGGACGACGGCAGGACCTACACCATCCTCTCGGTGGGGATGGTCAATAACTCACCGCTGCGACGGGCCGTTAAGGCCGTTGTCAGCCTTCAGCCGCAGGGCTCGGCCTTGCACCGCATCGTTGCGTGGTACGACGACGTGTCGGAATGAAACAAACAGGATTCAGGATTCAGGAGTCAGGATTCAGGGAAGAACCCGAGCGCACTTCCCCTGGTCCCGCACTTCCAGGTTCTGAACCCTGAATGAAGGAAGAAAGGCAGGATTCGGGAATCGGGACCTGGGAATCAGAAGTCGAGATGCAGGGGAGGCGTTCGATAGCACTTCCCAGCTTCGCCTCTGATGGGTCCTGAATCCTGAATCCAGAATCCTGAATCCTCGCATGTTTACTAAGCTCGTTGTGGGTATTGATTGTAGCGGCGGGGGGTATCACCTCACTGCTCTCGGCCGGCGATTTCGCCGCTACATACTGGTAGGCGAATTGCAACTTGCGGAGCCGCTGGGCGAGGACGCGTCTGCAAAGGTGGCTGGCTTTCTTGACCGCCATCACCTCCGCGATGCCCGCGTGATTGCTTGTTTGCCGCGCGAAGCAGTCCTGGTTCGATTTCTGAGCCTCCCGCAGGAAACTGAGCCACAGTTGGCCAAAGTCGTCGACTACCAGTTGGGTTCACTCCACCCCTACAAGGACGGTCAAGTCTATTGGGACTGCGCGGTCCTAGAACGCGATCCGAAAACGAAGCAGATCGATGTAATGGTGGTCCTGGCGGAAAAGTCACGCGTGAGTGAATACAAGCGGGTGCTTCAAGATCTGGGCCTGCAGCCGAGCGCGGTGACGTTGGGGGCGGCAGCGATGGCTGCCTTGCTGAAGCGCCAGTTGCCGCCGATGGCTTTGATCGCCTGTGGACGGGGCGCAGGAGTGGAGTTGCTATCCTTCCACGAGGGGAACCTCCGCGCTACACAAGAGATTCCTTTTGAACCGGGCACGAGCCTTCCCGCGCGGTTCGAACGGGAGCGGCATCGCGTCCTCGCGGCTCTCCCCTCGTCTGATCCTGCCGCCATTCCCTGGTTCGTCTGCGGGCCGATGCCACCCGCGTTTCCCGCCTTACTCGAGGGTGCGTCACCCTTACCGCCGCCAAAGTTGAATCTGAGCAACGGCTCCCTAGAGCGCGGCTTCGACTGGGTCGCCTTGGCCGCAGCCTATGCGGGTCAAATGCGCCGGGGGGCCGGGCCTGTCATCAATCTGCTCCCTCCGGCCGAGCGGTGGCAACCGCAGGCCGCGGCCCGTGTTCCCACTTACGCTCTAAGTGCCACCGCGTCGCTTCTGGCTCTCACCTTGGCATCTCACTCTTGGATCGAAAGGGCGCTATACAACCGCGCCCTGGATCGCGAGATTCGTCGCCTCAATGTCCACGCCCAACAAATTCGGGGCCAGAACCAGGTGACCGGCAGCCTCGAGGAACGCGCGGCAGTCCTTGAGCATGTCCGAGCCGGTAACTGGCAGAAACTCCGGATGCTCCAGCAACTGACGAAGTTGCTGCCGGACGGCACCTGGCTCCAGGAATTGAACATCAGTGAAGACACGGTGGATATTAACGGTTATTCCAATCACGCGGCGGACTTGGTTCCGCCCTTGGAGAATTCGCCTTACTTCACGCAGGTCGAATTCACGGCTCCTATCACTCGGGATAACCAGAACAGAGAGATCTTTCGAATTCGCATGAGGTTGAAGCAAGCCCGAAAGGATTGACGATTGCTGATTGTCGATTTTCCGACCGCCAAGTCGCCTTCGCGAGCCGAGGGGGCTGTCGCCGTTCTCATGGATTCGCCCTTGCGGGAGCGATGCGCTCGTCAATGAGGAAAGCTATCGACGATCGTCAATCTGCAATCGTCAATCACAGCTTGGACTCCTATGCTTGAAATGTTCAAAAAGCTCAGTCGTCGAGATCAAATTGCTTTGGGGGCAGGCGCGGGTGGTGTGTTTCTGTTCCTGCTTTTGAATTTCGCCGTCTTACCACTTTTCGAGCAACTGGGCGCCGGCACGGGATCAGCGCAGCAGAAAGAGATCGAATTGCGGAGGGACAAGCGACTGTTAGCCGAAGAGGCGATCGAAAAGACTTCCCTCGTAGCCGCCCGGGAACACTTGAAGTCGCTTGAGGGCGGGCTCCTGGAAGGCTCTACTCCTTCCTTGGCGAGTGCTGAGTGGCAGCAGTTGGTGGGGCAGTTGGCGGAGAGTAAGGGCATCGAACTCGGCAGCAGCGAGTTGCTTCGCACTCAGGAGCTTGGCTGGGGTTATTCGCTCGTGACCGGGCGAGTGCAGTTCCGCTGCCGCTTAGACCAACTCGTCGACTTTATGGTGGCTTTGACCGGCACTCCCAAGATTTTGTCGATTACCGGTCTCTCGATTGTGGCCGTCCAAAGCGACCCCCAGGGTAGATTACTCGTGCGCCTGACGATTGGGGCGGCCGCCCGGGCCATGGCTCCGGCCAAGGAAGGAAGCGCCGCTACACACTAATCGAAATTCGAAGCTCGAAATTCGAAACTCGCCCCTTAAGCGGCGCTGCGAGCTTTCAAGTTCGATTTTCGAGTTTCGATTTTCGAATTTCGGATTTTATCGGGGGATGTATGCTAGGCAGAAAGCGCGAATTGATCCTCATCGTGAGCGGGCTCATCGCCCTTAACGTCCTGCTGGGCTGGTTGTTGGTAGGGCGCTGGAAGGAGTATCGCAACAGCATCCAGTGGCTCTCCCAGGGCGTTGCGCCGCAACGGGCGCTCGCCTCGGCGACCGGCTTGAAACAGGCAGGGCAGCCGTCAAGCTTCGTCGAAATTGTGGATCGAAATGTTTTCAGCCCCTTGCGCGGCAGCGTCCCCGCGCAGGCGCAAGAAGAGGCTAAGGCCCCGAGACTGCCGGTCTTGTTCGGGACGATGAACCTTGGAAGCGGCCGGTTTGCGTTGATGTCCCCCGGCGACCAATCTCCGCCCCTCTCGAAGCGCGTCCTGCCAGGGGGGGAGATTGGCGGTTACAAGTTGGTTTCGATCGGCACTTCGAATGTCGTGGTTGAGTGGCAGGATAAGCGAACTACGCTCGAAATCACCGCGCCTGCGCCGGCGCCTCGCGTCCCCGGAGTTACCGAAAGAACCGCCAACGTGCGTACCGGCGCGGGAACGACACCTTCAAGCGCTGCACGTGCGGCGGTTGTAGTCCCCGAAACCGGACTTGGAGCCTCCGCGACTGGCCGTACCGGGCAGCCGGGCGCCCCGCCCGACATCCCGGTGGGTACGGTCGTGGGAGGCAAGCGAAAGGTTCTGGTGTCCTCTCCTTTTGGCCCTATGGTCCAGTGGGAAGACGTGAACGCAACCGGCTCACAGACGCAGCAACCCGGCGCTCCCAATAAACCTTGAGGAGCGCAAGTTTTTTGGCCACGAGGCAGACTTTTGAGTTTCGATTCCCGTGGCGGTAAGAAGGAGGAATAGATTGCATCTTCACTCCCGCTCGTTCAAGTTCCATTTGCGAACAAGGTGGATGACCAACGTCAAGCGATGTCTGACGGCTTCGGCCCTCTGGCGCAGTGCGGTCTGGCTGTCACCTCGGCTGGCCGTTGTGGGTCTTGCCCTCGCAAGTTCGCTCACTCTCAGTGCGCCACAATCGGAATATCAGCCCGCCGCGCCCGCGTCGCAAGCCGCGCAAGCGCCGGGATCCACAGCACCGCAAGCGCCGCCGCGGAAATCCTCCGCCCCGCAGGCCCCACAATCGCCCGCGGGTGGGCCGTCCGGGCCGCAAACCACTCCTGGTACGCCACCTGGCACCCAACCCGCGGCCGCGGAGTCCACCACTCCGGCCTCGCAGCAACCCCAACCAGGCAGCCAGACCACGCCGGCCGGGCAGGCTACAGCTACCCCCCCCCCGGGCGTTGCGGGCGGGCCGGGAGTGGGATTCCGTCTCGAAAATGCGGACCTCGTGCAGTTTATTAATCTTGTGGCCGGTGAATTGAAGTTGAACTATGTCCTGGACCCAACCGTCAAGGGAGTGGTGACCATTTCCACTTCGGGCGAGCTCAAGCCCGCAGACCTCTTTCCCATCCTTGAAACCGTGTTGAAAATGAACGGCGCCACGGCCGTCAAAGTGGGGAACCTCTATCGCATTATCCCTCTCGTTGCAGCTCCCAAGAATCCCCTGGGGGTGTCGACCAGTGGGGCGGGATTGCCCGCCGACGATCGCATGATGATGCAAATCATCCCCCTGAAGTTCGTCTTTGCAGACGACATGTCCAAGATGCTCGCCCCTTTTCTGTCGGAGGGGGGCCAGGCGACGGTGCTCGCCGCCGCCAATACCCTGATTCTGGTCGACGACAGCTTAAACGTAAAGCGGCTGATGGAAATCCTTCACGAGTTTGACAACTCCAGCTTCGACACGCAGCGAGTGCGGCTGATACCTGTCCACAACAACGTCGCATCCGCTATGGGTCCGGAGCTCGAAGCAATCTTCGCCACCTACGCGCTCTCCGAAAAGCAAACTCCTCTGCGCTTTGTGCCCCTCGACCGCATCAATGCCATTCTGGTCTCCGCCGCTGACCCTGGCGCCTTCACGGAGGTCGAGCGATGGATCGAGAAGCTCGATCAGCCGACGCCTGCGGATGGAATTCAGACCTTTGTTTATAGGGTTCAATATTCCGAAGCTGACCGCTTGGTGAGACTGCTGCGGGCTCTCATGGGTACAAATGCAGCGGCCGACTCTCAGGCCGGCTCGTCGGAGCGCGGCAGGGAAGCGGGACAGGGCGGCACGGGACTGGCATCACTCCAGCAAAACAACTTTCAGCAGAATTCGAGTGGGACTGCGGCGAGCGCGGCAGGTTTCGCCTCGGCAGCCACGCCGGAGTCCGCCACGGGCCCTGACTCAAAGTTGCGCATCATAACTGACCCGGTGAGCAATTCGATTGTCGTGCAGGGTACCGCGCAACAGTATGCCGAGATCGCCAGGACCCTCGATAAGCTCGACATTGTTCCCCGACAGGTGATGATCGAGGCCCGCGTCTACGAAGTGGACCTGAGTGGTGAGCTTACATATGGGCTCGAGTATGCCCTCCAACAGCGTGGGACTGGCACGACCCCTCTCCAGTTCCTCGGTGACTTCGGCGTTTCGTCTTCAAGCACTCTGACAGGTTCCACAGGCTTTCTGGTCGGCCAGACCCGCCAATTGATGGCTTTCCTGACTGCCAGTGAAAACCGTACGCGCGTGCGCACCCTCTCAGCTCCGACCTTGGTCACCACCGACAGCACCCAGGCGCGAATCCAGGTGGGCGAATCCGTGCCCACCCTCTCCTCTCAGGGTCTCGCTACGGGTGGACAGATCGCGGGGAACAGCCTCTACACCAGTACCGTTAATAATGTGGACACGGGGATTATTCTCACTGTGACTCCGCGCATCACCAGTACGGGTCTTGTTTCCCTCCAGATTAACCAGGAAATCAGCAGCGAAGTTCCGCCCGCCACGAGCAGCACCATCCAGTCCCCCAGCTTCAGCAAGCGTACGATGTCCACCCACGCCGTGGCTCAGGACGGCCAGACCATCGCCTTGGGCGGACTCATCTCGTATTCCCACACCAAAACTACAAACCGCATCCCTCTGCTCGGCGATATACCTTGGCTCGGCGCGTTTTTCGGAAGTACCTCCTACACTAACCAGGAAACCGAATTGATTGTCCTGCTGACCGCGCGCATCATCAGCACTCTTCCCGGCGCCACCGCGGCGACCAAGGAGCTTGAGGAGAAGTTGCGTGATCTGCGCCGTGAGTTCAAGAAGGACGAATTGCTGAAGCAGTAAGCGGCGATCAACGCAACGGCGTGGACTAAAATGGGAGCCTATTGAAGGGTTGCGGAGGAGTTGGGGCAGCAGTACATGCGGCGGGGCGTCGCCGCTCCAAGGGTGGAAGGTTCGAAGACGCGGAGTGGGTGCGCCAACACCAACGAACCGGCTGCCCGTTTTTTCCGGGCTCTTGGGGAAGCGGCTTCTGTGAAAGCGGTTTGATCATGCAGAATCCGGACAGGTTAGTTCGACGATTCTCAGCCTCGTCCGAACCGGCTGCCCGTTTTTTCCGGGCTCTTGGGGAAGCGGCTTCTGTGAAAGCGG
>Ga0209415_10002018_pt1 | contig 38479 bp, 37 predicted proteins | sample PeaSoiSIISIP2007_FD_187696 | JGI IMG/M metagenome (GOLD analysis project Ga0209415, IMG submission 187696) | Peat soil microbial communities from Weissenstadt, Germany - SII-SIP-2007 (SPAdes) (version 2) | ecosystem: Environmental > Terrestrial > Soil > Wetlands > Peat | place: Germany...
GGTTCCTGCCGCAACGGCCACCCGCCGCTGTACGGGCCCGAGGGTGACGTCCGTCGTCGTCGTGCGCGACAGGCCCTGGACGGGGGAGAGGAATCTCAGAAGCTCTTCCACCGCCACTGGGACTCGCCCGGTGTCGGCAGCGAGAAGCGTGCGCTGGTCGGGGTGCTCGCTCAGCAGGGCTGCGGTGCCGCCGAGGAGGCCTGCGGCGGTGTCGTTGCCCCCCGCCACCATGACGAAGCAGAACCCGAGGATCTCCTCGATGCTCACCGGGCGGCCGTCGAGCTCGGAGTCGAGGAGCACAGAGATCATGTCGTGGTCGAGGTGGTCCCTTTTCCAACCGGCGAGCTCGGTGAAATAGCCGTAGAGATCACCCACCGCCTGGCCGGCCGAGAGGACGTTCCCGGTGGCGTTGGCCTGGACGATGGCGCTGCTCCAGGTGCCGAAGGTGGAGCGGTCCGCTTCGGGGACGCCGAGGTAGTCGGCCACCACGAACGACGGAACTGGTGACGCGACCTCGGCCACGAAGTCGGCCTCGCCCATGTCGGTGACGCGCTGAATGCAGGTCCTGGTGAAGTCTCGCACGGCGTCCTCGCGCTCGGCTACGGCGCGCGGCGTGAACATGGCGTTGACCAAGCGGCGGTAGAGGGTGTGTCGGGGCCGATCCATCATGACCAAGGTGGGCATGAGCCCGAGCTTGGCGATCTCGTCCTCCTCGAATGTCAGCCCGTGAGCGGAGGAAAAGGTTTCGGTGTCGCACGTGGCCGCCATGACATCGGCGAAGCGCGACAGAACCCAGAAGCCGCGCCCCTCGACGAAGTGCACCGGATCTTCGTCACGCAGGCGTTCATAGACGGGGTAGGGGTCCCGCCAGAGCTCGGGGTCGAGAGGGTCGTACGAAACGTTCCCGGGGGCGGCCATGAACGACATCTCCGTGTTCGGAAGATCGAAGCGTAGTCAGTCGCAGTCGTGCCCCTGCTGATCGGGTGGTTCACGGAGCACCGCGGTTGACGGCCTGCGGACGCTCACCTGGACTCTCCGGTGGACCCTGACACTACGCTGCGAGATCGAGCGTGAGGGACCAACGATGAGGCCATGGGACGAAGAGGAGTACCGGCGATACCAGGGAATGCCCGCCGACCACCAGCCGCAGGCGGATCCCGGTGGAGCTGATATCCGCTGGATCCGACACCCTCTCAGCTGGATTCGCTGGCGGGCCGCCGTTCGTCGCCAGGGACCGTACGCTCCCGACTTCCGCGATTTCCGTCGCGGCCGTAAAGGCGCCAGCTCGCCGACCCGACGTTCCGACACCGGGGATGCGTAGTTCCTCGGACCTCCGCGATAGGTGGGAGATCTCAACGGCGTGAGTGCCAGGCTGCGTGGCTCCGGTGCGTCGCCCTCTTACAGGGGACGGCGTCCCACCACCGCCACCAGACCGACTGGCAGTTGCTCGGCCCCGAACGAGGGCACGACCGATGCATCGATGCCGTGGTCGCGCAGGAGTGCCGGAATGCGGGCCGTGTCGACCAGCACGTTGTCGTGCCTCTCGTCGTCGCGTCTCCACGAGCCGTCGGGGTTCATCACGAAGGTCGTCATCTCGCGGACGAAGTGGTCGGGCGCCGGAACCGAGATCTCGGTCACGATCATCCACCCGTCTCCTTGCCGCACCAGGACCGGAGGATGCTTCTTCCGTGCGACGCCCCACCGCAAGTCGCACAGGTCGATGGCAAGGACGCCGCCGGGGCGGAGGGCGTCGGCCAGTGCCACCAGCGCTGTGTCGAGCGACGCCTCGTCGTCGAGATAGCTCAGCACGTGGCCCACGGACACGATGGCGTCGGCCGGAGGGACGGCGTCGCCGGGAAGGCGCAGTTCGGCGATGTCCTGGGCCCCGGGCGCGTGCCGACGAGCCAGTTCGAGCATCGCATCCGACGCATCGGTGGCGATCACGCGGTGTCCGGCCTCCACCAGGTGGCTGGTGAGCAGGCCGCTGCCGCATCCGATCTCGAGAACGAGGCCATCTCGTTGACGCACCGGAGCCAGCAGGGCAAGGATCCCCGGAGCACAGGCGTCGGCATGGAACCCGAAGCCGAGGTGATGGACGAGGGCCAGATCGTGGCGGTAGTAAGGCGAGCGCGCCGAGGGTTCTTCCATGCCCCCAGTATCCCCGCACCGACACACCGGGCGCTCCGTCGGCGGCACGACACCCAGGTGCCCCTCGGTCGCCCGATCGAGGTCTCCGGTTACGGCTTGGGATGCTCTATCAGCGTGACGATCTCGGCGATGTGCTTTCGCACCCGCCGACGTCTTGTTTCGGGTAGCGAAGGCCCATCGGTCCGGTTCGATGCTGACATCGACCGGTCGGCGTTACCCTGTGCATCGGCGATGGCTTGGATCAGTACCGGGGCCTCTTCTATCGGCAATCGGAAGGTCGCGCGGCAGATCGAGCCGTGCCAGAGACTGATGATGAGAACGCCCTCCTCGGAGTGCCATGACACCTCCATGCTCCTGCCGTCATCGCGCGCGTCGTGGAACTCCTGGCGTCGGACTCCGTCGGAGTGGGGCTGCACCACCACACCCTCATCATGGTCCCTCGGGCTCAGCCGCGACCAGAGGGAATGAGTTTGCAAACGCGTTACAAGCCTGTTTTGTCGCCCCGTCGTGAGCTGGTGCGGCCCACGGCCTGCTCGGCCCAGGTGCGGATCAGGTCGGCGGGATCCCCCGAGGTCGCTGAGGCCGTCGCTGAGGCCGCCGCTGAGGCCGCCGCTCACGCCGGCAAGGCATCCAGGGTGCCGACGCGGGCCGCCACGGCTCACCACTCGGTCACGATTCCGACCGCCGTCTCCGCGGACGTCGTATCCTCGGCGCCGGGGGTGTCTGAGTCCACTCGCTTCACGGCTATCGCCCTGGGAGGCCGAGCAATGAACCAGAGCAACGACCGGACCCTCGTCGTGGCGACTCGCCGCCACCCCACCCGCTACGTTGCCGTCGCCCTCGTGCTGAGCGTGGTTGGACTCACGGCTTGCGGGGTCGTCAGTGCAGTCCGGAAAGTCGAGCACAACATCACGGGCAACAAAGCCACTATCGACACCTTCACGAATCGCATCGCTGCCAGCAAGGGGGCGAGGTTCGAAGTGACCTACACCACCACCGGGAGCTCCCCCGCCACGATCGTCTACGCCGTCGATCCACCCACGGGCCTCACCTTCGACGACACACCCTCGGGTGCCAGTACCAGCAGCGTTGACCTCATCGTCAATACGTCAGGCGAGTACTCGTGCTCGCCACCGGCCGCGCCCGGGTCGGGGCCATCCTGTGAGAAGCTGGGAACAGCCGACGCGGCGTCGCAGAACAAGATCTTCGACCTCTACACCCCGTCGCATTGGACCACCTTCCTCCAGGACTTCTCCCTGGCCGCCGGAATCGCCGGCGACAAGGTCACGACGTCGAGCATGACCGTGAACGGGTTCGACATGCAGTGTGTCGACTTCCGCGCTCCGGGGGTTCCGGGCACGAGCACGATCTGCACGACCGCCCAGGGGATCCTCGGCTATGTCAATGTCGCGTCCGACTCGACCAGCTTCGAGATCAAGAGCTACTCCCCATCGCCGCCCGCTTCGTTGTTCGAACTTCCGGCCGGAGCCACGATCACGACCGTGCCGCCGGGAACCACCTGACGACGCCAGGGCCGCCCCTTTGCGCGGTCGTAGCGCCGGAGTGCTCCGGTAGCCTGGATACATGCCCGCGGTCGAGGTGTTCGTGGATCCGAGTTGCCCGTGGGCCTGGGTCACCTCGCTGTGGGTCAAAGAAGTTGCACCCCAGCGTGATCTTGCTGTGACATGGCGCTCGTACTGTCTCGAGATCCGCGACGACTACGGCGTGGCTCCGACGGTCCCCGAGCGTCTCCGCGCCGCGGCTCTGGCCGGCCATGCGCTGTCGCACCGGATGCTCCGCATATTCGAGGCCGCCCGGGCCGAGGGGGGTGAAGAGGTCGTCGATGCGCTCTACATGGAGTGGGGCCGGAGGTTCTTCGCCCACCCACCATCGGTGGACGACGGCCTCCTGTCGACGTGCATCGCCGCGTGCGGACTCGAGCCCGCCCTCGTCGACGCCGCCGGAGACGACAAATGGGATGCCCCGATCCTCGAGGCGATGGAGGTTGCCTACAGCTTCGGGGGGCCCAAGACCCAGACACCGACGATCGTCGTCAAGGCCGATCCTCCCTACGGCTTCAAGGGCCCGGTCATGGCGCCCGCACCGACCGGCGCCGCCGCCATCGGCATGTGGGACGCCATCGAGGTGCTGTGCAGGGATCCGGGATTCTTCGAGATCACCAGGCCCCGCGTCAACCGGCCGGTTTCTCCCATCCGTACCTGAACCTGGCCGTAGCTGCGTCCGCCGCCCGACCGCTCAGGGGTGAGGCCGGGACCAGTCAGGCTGTGACCGACCGACCGCCCACGCGGTCCCACCCACAGTCACCGCCAAGAGCAATGCAAGGGCGAGCGGATAGACCCTCGCCCCGTGCACGATGAGCGCCGCGCCGACGACTGCCCCCGCGAACATCGAGGCCACGGTGAGCCCGCGTCGCCCCGCTCGGGCACCACTTCTGGCTCCGGCCGGCCCGTCGGCGGTGATCCCCGTGATCGTCATCGTCAGCACGGTGGTGGTGAGGTCGGCCACGGCCAGCTTCCGCGCCGCAGCATTCTGGATACCCATCGACACGCCCAGCACGACGATCAAGCCGTAGCGAAAGCCCGCGGTGACCGCCGACCCACCGAACCCGGCCAACACCACCGACACGGCGACAAAGCCGGTCTGGATCGTGGTGCAGCTGCTCAAGAGGCGGGCGCGGTCCTGCGCCATCCGGGCGCAGACGCGGCCGCCGATCATGGCCCCGAGCGCGAACGACCCGAGCGCGGCGATCGAGGCGGGAATCGAGAAGCCTCTGGCACCGACCAATGCGAAGGCGAGGAAGACCACGTTCCCGGTCATGTTGGCGACGAAGACATGACCGAGGAGGAGATAGCTGAACGAGTCGACGAGGCCCGTGATCACGGTCATGGCGAGGAGCAGCGGGGGCAGTGGTCCGTCGGGACCCCTCCGGTCCGGGATGACCGTCTGTCGGACCTCGGTGAGAAATGTGTTCACGAGCGCCATCCCTGGGTTCGGGCCAGTTCCTTCCCGGCGACGCTCCCGGATGCTATTGCTCTGGCGAGCCCAGGACCGATGAGCCGATGGACCCGATGGACCCGATGGACCGAGGTCGCGGCGGGCCGGGCGGTAGCGTGGTCTGCGCGTCGCCCCACGGCGCATGCCGGCCCGGTGGTCGCCGGTACGGCGATGCCGCTGGAGCCGCTGGACCCGCGCCGCTAACGAACGCCGGAAGGAGATCGTGTGGCGGCAGTCTCGGTCGAGTACCTGAGCAAGTCCTACGGCGAGATCGATGCCGTCAACGACGTTGCGTTCGAGGTCCGGCATGGGGAGGTCTTCGCCCTGCTCGGGCCGAACGGTGCGGGCAAGACCACCACGATCGAGATTCTCGAAGGCTTCCGTAGGCGCGACCGGGGCCGTGTCGAGGTGCTCGGGTACGACCCGGCGGATGCCGCCACGAGCCGCCAGTTCCGCGAACACCTCGGTGTCGTCTTGCAGGAACTGGCTGTCGAGCCTTTCCTGTCGGTCCGCCAAGCGCTCACCCGCAATGCCGGGTACTACCCGCGGCCCGGCTCTGTGGACGAGGTCCTCTAGCTGGTCGGGCTCGAAACGAAGGCGAACGCGCGGGTCAAGACGCTGTCGGGCGGCCAGCAGCGGCGGCTGGACCTCGGTCTGGGGATCGTCGGCAACCCCGAGCTCCTCATCTTGGACGAGCCCACCACCGGATTCGACCCATCGGCGCGTCGCGGCGCGTGGGATCTCGTCCGGTCGATGACCGGTGGGGGGACCACCGTCATCCTCACCACCCACTACATGGACGAGGCCGAGGCCCTGGCCGATCGCGTGGCGGTCATCAACGAGGGCCGCATCGTCGCCGAGGGCACGCCTCAGTCGCTCGGTGGGCGCGACGTCGGGGACGCCACGATCCATTTCCGCCTTCCCCCCACGACGCCCGCCACCGCCCTCCCGGTCCCTGGCATCGTCTCCGACGATGGTGTGGTGGAGATCCGGACCGACAAGGAGATCGAAGTGCTGGCCACGTTCACGAATTGGGCGCTGCGTGACAACGTCGACCTCATCGGTCTGACCGTGGAACGACGGACCCTCGAGGACGTCTATCTGCACCTGACGGGATACGAGCCCGAGGACGGCGTCCCGGTCGCCTCGACAGCAACCGAATCATGAGCACCACGACCAGTCTCGGGACGTTTCGGGGTGTCGGCGACGTCCGGCTGATCGCTCGGCAGGTCAGGTACGAGCAGCTCGGCTTCTGGCTGAACCCGGTCGCCGCGGTGTTCACCATCGGCTTCTCCCTCGTCTTCCTCGTCCTGCTGGCGTCAACGGCAGGGAACGCTCGTTTCACCCAATACGGCGACATCCGCGAGGTTCAGTACTACCTGCCGGGGTTCGCGGCCTACGGAGTCATGTCCGCGTGCTTCAACATGTTGACCATCACGCTGGTTGTCCGGCGGGAGATGGGACTGCTGAAGCGCATGCGCCTGTCGCCCCTTCCGACGTGGGTGATGATGGCGGCGGTATTCGTCAATTCTCTGATCATCTCGCTCGTCCAGGTGGTCGTGTTGTTGGTGATCGGGAGATTCGGGTACCACGTCGTCGTTCCCCGAGACCTCGGTGCGGTGGCCCTCGTGGTCGTCGTCGGGGTTTTCTGTTTCACGTCCCTCGGCATCGCGACCAGCACACTGATCCCCAACCAGGAGGCCGCCGGACCGGTTGTCGGCATCATCTTCTTTGTTCTGTTGTTCCTGGCAGGTCTGTGGTACCCGATCAAGTCCAGCTCGGGTCTGGGCCAGTTCTCCTCGTACCTCCCGGTGCGCCACATGATCCTTGCGGTGTTCGCCACCTTCAACGCCGGGCCGGGCCGTTACGTCTGGCCGTGGCACGACCTCCTCTACATGGTGGGATGGGGAGTGGTCGGTATCGCGGTCAGCCTGCGTCGGTGGAGCTGGGCTCCCCGCCGCAGCGATCCTGGTCGCTCGTTGCGCTCTCCCTTGGCCCGACGACACTGAGGCCGTCCCCATCGACGCGCTGGTAATCCACTCGAACGGAGCGGATATCCGCCGCGTGTCGCTGCGGGCGACCCGACTCAGGCCAGGACGCGGCGGCGGAAGTTGCGCAGGCCGATCCAGAGGAACAGGACGCAGAACCCGATGAGCACGGGGTAGATGACGTACAGGTGCATGTGCTGGGCATTGGTGAACGCACCGCGCATGCCCTCGTTCACGTAGATCAGTGGGTTGACGAGCACGACCGTCTGCAGCCAGTGCCACGCGCCCACCTTCACCGGCACGAGGTGGGTCCACTGATAGTAGGTACCGCCCAAGAAGGTGATCGGGAGGACGACGAAGCCGAACATCAGGCCGATGTTGCGGGGTTCGAAGCTCGTCCCGAGTACCAGGCCCAGCGAGGCCATCGCCACACACGAGATGGGCACCAGGGTCAGAATGATCCACCAGTGCAGGTTGATGTGCGCCTCGACACCTGAAGCGTGCACCACCGACGCGATCGGCAGCACGATCGCAGCGGAGATCACGCCCTGGATCGCTCCGGAGAACACCTTGGCGATCGCCACCAACCAGATCGGACAGGGTGCTTGCACCCGGTCCTCGATCTCGCGGGTGAAGCCGAATTCCTGGGCCATCTGCAGCGCGACGGACTGGACACCTTGGAACATGATGGAGATCCCCACCACCCCCGGCACGAGCACGGTGGCGAACGCGGACGAGGCCGCTGCTGTCCCTTGGCCCCCACGACTGGCACCGCCGACGGCCTGCCCGATCTTGGGGAAGACGTAGAGGAACACGAAGCAAAGCAGGAACGGTTGCACCACGGTCCGGATGACGAATTCGATCTTGTGCTTCCACAGCACCGCCGCGTCGCGCAGCAGCAGGGCCTTCAAGGCGATCCGGCTGGCCGATGCCGCCGAGCGGATCGGCTTCGAGGTGATGGGGGTGTGGCTGGCCGGGATGGGCACCGTTGTCGTCATCAGTCGCGTAGCTCCCTGCCGGTGAGGTTGATGAACACGGTTTCCAGACTTGGCTCGGCCACCGACAGGTCGGCGACCTCGAAGCCGCCGCTCTCGGCCACGGCCACCACGCGGGGGAGAAGGCGATTGCGGCCCCGCACATGCAGCTCGAGGCCGGTGTCGGTATGCCGGACGCGCCTGATCTCCGCCATCTCGCGCTGCAGCACCTCGGCCAGCCGCTGCTGGTCGCCGGTCGCTTTGACCGTCACGACCGTGTCTGCGCCCACGCTCTGCTTGAGTTGGTCTGGCGTGTCGAGGGCCAGGATCTTGCCGTGGTCCATGATCGCCACCCGGCCGCAGAGCTGGTCTGCTTCTTCCATGTAGTGCGTGGTGAGGACGATGGTCTGTCCATCGGCGTTGAGGTCGCGCAGGATGTCCCACAGCACGAGCCGGCTCTGGGGATCGAGCCCCGCCGTTGGCTCGTCCATGAACAGGACCGCGGGCTTGTGGAAGATGCAGCGCGCCACCATGAGGCGCTGGGCCATTCCACCGGAAAGCGCGTAGACCGAGGCCTTCGCCCATTTTGAGAGCTGGAACTTCTCGAGGAGCTCGTCGGCGGTCCGCCGCGACTCGGCTGCACCGATGCCGAACAGCCGGCCGTGGAAATAGAGGTTCTCCCAGACGTTCAGTTGGCGGTCGAGGGTGTTGGTCTGGGACACCACCCCGACCAACTGCTTGGCCAGCGCCGGGTGTGCGACCACGTCAATGGCCCCGATCAGAGCCTGACCGGATGTGGGGATGACGCGCGTGGTGAGAATCCCGGCAGTGGTCGTCTTGCCGGCGCCATTCGGGCCGAGCAGGCCGAAGATCTCTCCTACACCCACCGACAGATTGAGCTCGTCGACAGCTCGGAAGTCGGTGCCCGCGTAGACCTTCGTCAGGTCGATGGTGCGAACGATGGCGTCGGGCACTGCGACGTCGGTGTTCGTGTCGAAGGAGGTTGCGGTCATGGACTCATCGATCGGCAAAGTCTGATCAATCGTCAAGGCTAGCGACCGAGGCCGGGTCCGCTCGTCATGAGCGCGCATCTCGTTCGCGACAGCAACAGGCCACCATCCCGGGTCCCGGTTGCACCATTGTGTCGGTCATCGCCGTTTTCGATCGTCAGCGCCGCCCGTGGCGTCAGTAGCAGCGGCGGCAGCGGCTATCTCACTCTCGAGCATCTTGGCCCGGGCCCGCAATCGTTTGGCCTTGGCCACGCGTTCGTCCCGGAAGGCTTCGATGCGGGCCAACGTGTCGTCGAGGCGGGCCACGAGCTTGTCGTTGGCGTCCATGGCGTTGGCCAGCAGCTGTCGCTGCCGCTCGGGTCGGGCGTTGGCCTTGATGGCGGTGCGGAGCCTGTCGAGGACGTCTTCGGTCTCGAGCACGACGCGGATCTCGGCCAGCGAGAAGCCCATGAGCTCCTGGAGCTCGCGGATGCGCTTGGCCCGTTCAACCTCCGATCCGTCGTAGACCCGTTCGCTTCCGAAGCGCTGCGCACTGGGCGCCACCAGGCCGATCTCCTCCCAGTACCGGAGCGTGCGGGTGGTCACCCCGCACAGGCGGGCGACCTCCCCGATGCGCAGGGTGCCTTCGGCAAGACCTTCGGACGGCTCTGGCTTCGCGGTCGGGGGCAGCGTGGTCATCGGGTGGGTTCAGGCTCGAGGACCGGTGTCAGATCCGTCGGGCTCCGTCCGTCGCCGCCTACGACCCCCGCTCCATGCGCGGGCGGCTCGACGTAGACGTACTTCCCGCCGCGCAGCCACGAGGCGGCCCCCGCCACCAGGCACGCCGCGATGGCGAAGTCGAAGGCCGCATGGAGGCCTTGGCGGAATGGTCCGCCGATGAGGGTGGGGAAGAAACGTCGGCCGGTGATGAGCGCACGATGGCCCGCGGGAAGGTGAGACAGCACGCTGCTGCCGAGCAGGTGTTGCATGGGGTTGTATCCCAAGAAGGCGGCGAACAGGGTCGACACCGGAGGGAGGTGTGCGACACGGTCCGCCACGTCCGAGGGAACACCCTGGGCCACCAAGCCGCGGTACATCGTCGCGGGCAGCGACGCCGAGAGCCCGACGATCATGAGCGTGAAGAAGATGCCGATGGAAAGGACCTGGGCCGAGTTCTGAAAAGTGGAGTTCATCCCCGAGCCCGCCCCACGGTGTTGGGGCGGGAGGCTGTTCATGACCCCGGCCCGGTTGGGTGACCCGAAGGCCCCCATGGTGAGGCCAAGGGCCAACAGGATCAACCCGAAGACCCAGTAGGAGAAGTTCACCGGAAGCAGCTCGAGCGCCACGAAGCAGATGGCGGACCCGACCATGCCGCCCGTTGCGAAGGGCCGCGCCCCGTACCGGTCCGACAACAGCCCTGACAAGGGCCCCGCGATGAGAAACCCTGTCGTAAGCGGCAGCATGGCGATCCCGGCCCACAGCGGAGTCCGGGCGAAGTCATAGCCGTGCAGGGGGAGCCAGATCCCCTGCAACCAGATGATGAGCATGAACATGAGCCCGCCCCGACCGACCGCGGCGAGGAAGCTGGCGAGCACGCCGGCGGTGAAGGCGCGGATGCGGAACAGGGGGAGGCGGAACATCGGGTCGGCCACACGAGTCTCGATGACGGCGAAGGCGATCATGAGGACCACTCCGGCACCGAGCTCACCCAGCACGGCTGGAGAGGTCCAGCCCATGGTATTGCCCCCGTGGGGTTCGATGCCGTAGGTGATCCCGATCATGAGCGAGATCAGGCCGAAGGCGAAGGTGAGGTTGCCGGGCCAGTCGATGTGCGCCCGGCTGGGGCGGCTCACCTCGCGCAGTTGGAGGTAACCCCAGATCGTTCCGAACAGGCCGATGGGTACCGACACCAAGAAGATGAGTCGCCAGTTGATCGGCGCGAGGACACCTCCGAGCACGAGCCCGATGAACGTCCCGCTGATCGCCGCGGCCTGGTTGATGCCGAGCGCCATGCCGCGCTGGTTCTCGGGAAAGGCGTCGGTGAGGATGGCCGATGAGTTGGCCACCAAGAAGGCGGCGCCGATGCCCTGGAACACACGCACGACGATCAGCCACAGACCCGCCGCAGGTCCCGACAGCCAGGTGATCGTCAGCAACAGCGAGAAGAACGTGAAGATGGCGAACCCCAGGTTGTACATACGAACCCGGCCGTAGATATCGCCCAGTCGTCCGAGATTCACGACCAGCACGCTCGTCACCACGAGGAAGCTCAGGATCATCCACAGCAGGTAGAAGCTGTTGTCCGGCTGCAGCGGGTCGAGGCGGATGCCGCGGAAGATGTCGGGCAGCGAGATGAGCATGATCGAACCGTCGATGCTCGCCATCAACACGCCCAGGGTGGTGTTGATGAGCGCCACCCACTTGTAGCGGTCGCCGACCGGACCGCCGCGCCTGTTGCGCCCGGGACCTGGACCTGACGCAACGGCTCTCCGCCCGGAGCGCGCGTCGCCGGGGCTGGTCATCTGGGGGGTCCTCCGTTGACGTTCACGTCAACGGAGGACCCTACCCCACCCCCTACCGCAGGCAAGTGGGACACCGAAATCCCTGCTCAGTCCCTGTTCGGCCCCCGTCTCCGGTCGGGCTCACCGCGACCGGTCGAGCAGGTTGCCGTGGACTTGTTCGTTGTGGCAGTACATCATCAGCGCTTGCAAGTCCTCCCAGTAGATGAGCAAGGAGGTCCCTCGGTCGGGCATGTGGCGACGAACTCGCCGCCCGGTTGGGGCTGTGGCTTCGATGAACCGGCCATGGTGGTCCCTTGTGCTGCCGTCCCTTGTGAGAACGGCCGTTGTGAGAAACAGCATCGACACGCCACGTACCGGACCGATGAGCCCGATTAGGCTCGCCCCACCGTCGCAGAAGTCAGGGCTTGGGGCGGAATGGAGCGGGACGCGCGGGGGTGGGTGTTGTGACACGCCGGACGAAGTGGTGGGCATCGTTGGGTCTGGTCGGGGCCCTGGGGATAGGCACTGCGGCCGGGCTCGCCACCGAGGCGTCGGCGAAGGCGAAGCCGACGGCGATCCAGGCGGCCGTCGCCACGGCCCCGGTGACCACGGCCTCGTTCAACTTCACCGTGTCGGTTCGGGGGATCGCCAAGCACCTGGGAACGGTCACCCTGACCGGCTCGGGACAGGCCGACCTCGTCAATGATGCCGTTTCCCTGAACGTCACCCTGCCCGCGTCGATCGCGGCGCTGATCCCCGGTGGCTCGGCCGCCCCCGAGGTCGTGAACGTGATCCTGTCGGGAGGCACCGTCTACGTCGACGTCCCCACCCTCGCCACGCTGGTGGGCGAACCGTGGATCTCGGTCGCCCTGCCGTCGAGTGCCACCAGCGCCATCCCGGGCCTCTTCACCGAGGTGGGCGGCGCGTTGGGAGACGTCAACGAGATCCTCGCCTTCGCGCACTCGCATCACGCGTCGGTGCACTCCCTGGGTACCTCGACCGTCGACAACACGTCGGTGACCGGTAGCCGAGTCACCGCGCACGTCACGGGACAGAAGATCTCGGCCACATTGTGGGCGGACTCGTCGGATCGCCTCGTCCAGGCGGTCGTGGGCGTCGCCGGTCATCGTGGGTTCGGCATCTCGGCCACGGTGGACCTCAGCGCCTACGACGCGCCGGTCACCGTCACCGCGCCCGCTCCGTCGGACGTGCGAGCGATCCCGCTCTCGCTCGTCACCAGTGTGCTGGGGGGATTGCTCCACAACGTCCATCTCGGGAACCTGTTGGGATAGGGGTCCTTTCCACGCGCCGTTCCGAGGAGTAGGACTGGTCTCCTGTAGCCCCGCCCGCACCGATGACGGGTGCCGTGTGGAAGGAGGGCCCGATGGACCAAGTGGTCGATCAGGCCGGAGAGCTGATGGCCGAGGACGAAGTCACCCCTCCCGACCTCGACGAGTCCCAGGACATCGAGGACGAGCTGTACTGCTCGACCCGCGAAGCCGGGATCACCGCGCTCGGGTTCGGGCCCGTCCTCGACGCCTGAGCGGGGGTTCCCCGGCCGGCTCAACCGCGGTCGCGCCCGAGGACAGGCGGCCCGGCGGTTCGAGCTGCTGCCGCGGTCAGCCGTTGAGGCGGGTGAGCAGGCCGCTTCGCACTCGCGGCCAGTCCTCGGCTGACACCGAGAAAAGCACCGTGTCGCGCACGGTCCCGTCGGCGCGTCGCTGGTAGCGGCTCAACGTGCCCTCGTAGCGAGCCCCGAGTCGAGCGATGGCGCGCTGGGATCGCGTGTTGCGCACGTCGGTCTTCAACTGCACCCGGCCCACGTGCAGCTCGTCGAAGGCATAGCCGAGCAAGAGAAGCTTGGTCTCGGGGTTGACCGCGGTGCCCCACACGTCGGGCCGGTACGCGGTGGATCCGATCTCGAGGCGGGCGTCGTGCACCGACACGTCGAGGTAGCTGGACGTCCCGACGACAGTGCCGGCGAGCAGGTCGCGGTAGGGCGCCACCAGCCGCACGATCCAGGGCAACACGGTGGGAGCCACCCATCGCCGGCGCAGGAAGTCGGTGTACTCGTCGGTGTCCGATGCGCGGAACGGGAGGTGCTCCCAGACCCGCTCGTCATCGACAGCGCTGAACAGGGCCTCGATGTCCCGCTCGAGGTCGAGGGGGGCGACCTCGACGACCTGACCCCTGAGTACCGTGTCGGAGGGGGGAGGCCATGACATCGTCGGCCAGGCACTGTCTTCGGGCCGGGCGTCGCTCACCGGAACGACCCCAGCCCCTACCGCTTCGCCTCCGGTCATCGCCACATTCTCGTCGATGTCGCGTCGGCCCCGGACAGTCGGTGCTCACGTCGAGGTCGACGCGAACAGCTGGCGCAGGTGGACCCGACCCCCGGTGCGGAGGATGGCCCGTCGGTAGACGGCCGAGGCGAGGCGGTACACCCCGAAAGTGGCCACGACGCTGAGGAGCACCGACAAAGCGAACCCCCACCACGCCACATCGCCGAGCCCCACCAGTACCGGCATGGCGAAGGGGGCGGTGGGCGGAATGTAGGCGAGCACCTTCACCAGCTCCGAAGGCTGGCCCGATGCGAGGGCGGTGATCGACACGATGTAGCCGAAGAGGATCGGCAGCTGGAGCGGGAACGCCAGGCTCTGGACCTGCTCTTGGCGGTCGGCGAGCGATCCGCCCGCGGCCCACACCCAGCAGTAGAACGCGTATCCGAGGACCACCCACAACAGGGAGCTCACGACCTCGAGCGGTGCCGTTCCGTGCAGGAGCGTCGAGCCCTCGGCTGCACCGAGACCGAGTGCGACGCCGACGATGAGCGCGGCCTGGAGCAGTGCCACGGCACCGATGCCGATGACCTTCCCGGCCAGCAGCTGCCCGGGACGGAGCGTCGACAGCAGCACCTCGATCACACGGGAGGACTTCTCTTCCACGACCCCCATGAGGAGCCAGGTACCGAATTGCGTCAGGAGCACGTAGGTGAGAATGAGCCCGTAGACCGCCGTCGACCGCGCGGTCTGGTTCCGTTGGGGCGGCTTCAGGCTCTGGACCGGCAGCGGCCGGGGATGGGCGAGGCGCAAGGCCTGCTCTGGCGCGATGCCGGCATGCTCGAGCCCCGACTGCAGGCTCACCGTGACCGAGATGATCCCTACCAGTGACGCGGTGGTCGACGTGTCGGAAGGATCGATCGCCTGGTTCACCAGGATCCGACTCGAGCCCACCAGGACGATCGCCACCCGGCCCGCGGCGAGGGCTCGCTTGGCCGAGGCCAACGAGGCTTCGGGAACCAGCGTCACCTTCGTGCCCGCCTCCGGTCCCGCCGCTGTGACGGTGATGCGCAGCGGTGCCGACAGGGTGCCGACGACCCCGACACGCTCGGTGCTCTTCCCCCCCTTGTGCAGGACCGGGATGGTGACGGCCGCGGCCACCGCGAGCAGGATGACGAGCGTTCCGATCCGGAATGTCCGTCCTCGGATCCGCTCGCGTATCTCGCGTCGGGCGACGAGCCCGACGTCTCCGCCCAGTCTGTCGAGCGCGGCATGGCTGCGCTTCGACAGGGCCGTGGGTGAAGCATCGGGTGCACCGGCGGCAGCGGTGCGGACGCGCCGGTGGCGCCATACCCGAAGCGCCACGAGGGCCGCCAAGACCGGGATGAAGAGGTACTTCACGCCAGGGCCTCGCGAAAGACCTCTGATAGCCGTTGCCGCTCGAAGCCGAATTGCTCGACGGGTCCCGTCGCCATCGCCGCGGCCAGGACGGACTGCGGATCGGTGTCCTCGTCGAGCACGAGCCGGACCGCCCCGCCTTCGACGCGGGAGATGGTCACCCCGGGCACGTCCCGCGCCCACGCTCCCTCCCAGTCGCCGCCCACCTTGACGACGAGTCGTCGCCGTCCGCCCGTCGTGAGCTCGTCCACCGTCCCTGCCGCGACCAGACGGCCGTGGTCGATGATGGCCACGGATTGGCAGAGATCCTCGACGAGGTCGATCTGGTGGCTCGAGAACAACACGCCGCGTCCGTTGGCGGCCTCTTGCACGAGCACCTGGCTGACGGCGTCGATCCCGACGGGGTCGAGTCCCGACAGCGGTTCGTCGAGCACGAGGAGCTCGGGTTCATGCACGAGGGCAGCGGCGAGCTGGACGCGCTGCTGGTTCCCCATTGACAGGGCCTCGAGCTTGCTCGTAGCGCGCTCGACCACCCCGAGCTTCTCGAGCCAGTGCATCGCCGCGGCCCGGGCGTCACCGGCGGCGACGCCGTGCAGTCGAGCCAGGTACTCGATCTGGTCGACGACCACCATCCCGGGGTAGAGGCCGCGCTCCTCGGGCATGTACCCGAAGTGTCTGCGCTCGTTGTGGGTGATCCTCGATCCGTTCCATCGGACTGTTCCGGCGTCGAGGGCGATGAGCTCGAACACGGCGCGCATGGCCGTGGTCTTGCCCGAGCCGTTGGGACCGAGAAATCCGAAGACCTGCCCGCGCGGCACCGTGAACGACAGGCTGTCGAGTGCGACAACGTCGCCGAACCGGCGGGTGAGACCCTCGAGTTCGAGCATCAGGGCGTCCCGGTGCCAGGCCAACGATCGATGGCGCCACGTACGTGGCGCAACGCCACGAGCCCCTTGACCAGCCCGATGACGAAGTTCCCGGCGGTGTCGGCCACGAGCCGCACGACCACGAGACGGTGGTCCGGCAGCGCGCGGGCCACCCACGCCGATTCCATGTCCACCGCCAGGGCGCCGCCGCGGGCCAGCTCGGTCCGGGCTTGGCCGTGGACCAGGCCCTTCGACGACACGATGGGCCCCAGGTGCACGCTGCGCCCGTCCTCACGCAGCTCGGTGGCCACCGCCTCGGCATCGGCCGCCGACAGGGCCATCTCGTCACCGTCGGGCCCCCGTACCGAGGTGGCGACGACGATTTCCCCCGGTGCCAACCACGGATCCAGCCCACCGGAGATCCCGGCCAGGACGACCGCCGCGCCGGGTTGGACCGTCGAAGCAAGCCGTTGTGCCGCGGCGGAGGCGCGGACGTGGCCCATACCGGTGCGGACGACCGTCCCGCCGATGGCCAGCGCCTCGAGCCGCATGGCGGCAAGGAAGGTGGCAGGGCCCCGGGGGGAGGCCGTGCGGTCGGGGTCGTCGGTGCTCAAGCCGAGGTGGAGCAGGCCGGCGTGGTCGCCGGAGATGACGTCTTGGGATCCTCGTCAGGGACCGGGAGGCCGTCGCGGTAGGTGATCGAGTTCGTGCGCACCGCCGTGACGCGCGCCCCGGGAAGGATGATCCCCACCAGGTTGAGCGGGTCCGCCCCGTTGAGCCGCACGGTCTGGCCGGTGCGTGAGGTCCGCCGGATGCGCCGCAGTTCCTCCACCGCTTCGGGAAGTGCGTACTGCTCCCCGGCGGGCCCCTTGACGAAGTGGCCACCCCGCACGACGCCGCGAGCTTCGAGCCGCCGCATGGCCCACACCACTTCGCGCCACGGCAGGGCGAGGTTCTCGCGCGCCATCAGGTCCCAGAACACGACCCCCCAGCGCGTCAGCAGCTGCCCCGCGACCTGTTCGGCCAGTGTGTCTCGGTCGAGGTCGTCTTCGGGCCCCCCCGTCGGGAGGAGCGCCCACCGGCCTTCGCCGCCCTCGCGCCACGCCGGTGATCGCCGCACACCGGAGCGAAGTCTCTGCTCGTGGCGCTGGCGCCGCTTCCAGGCCTGACGGGCCGAGAGCAGTGAGCGCACCGCCTGGAACCCGTCGGCGGTGACGATGCCTCGCGCCACCAGGTCCCACAGCCCTTCCTCCACCTCCACCGGAAGGCGGCCCGTGGCGCTACGCAGCTCCGAGTGGAACATGGCCCCGCGGGCCCGCAGGGCTTCGAGGACGTCGCGCGCCGGGCCGTGGGCGGGATCGGGCGGTACGGCATCGCCGCGCACGGCGCGCAGCAGCCACGGGAGGTCCTCGCGCTGGGCGAAGGTCACCGGTGTCGCACGCGACGGGGTGGCCGATCCCCGCCGGGCGGTTCCCTCGGGGTCGGTCGGTCTCGGTGACAGGCGACCCCAGACCAGATCGCCCGAGTGACAGAGGTCCTCCAGCCAGCGGTGCTGGTAGCCCTCGACGCGCGCCGCCAGGACCGCTTCCTCCCACGCGCCGGCGGGGATCTCGAATCCTTGGAGCTGGTCGATCACCGCCAGCACGCCGGCCCGTCCCTGGCGCTGGGTCCCGGGGGCGACGTGCTGCCATTGCAGGAGGAACCGCACGAGATCCTGGGCGGTCACCGGCTCGATCTCGCGCCGGAGGCGGTTCTGGGTGTACGCGTGGATCCGTGCCAGGAGCCGTCGGGAGCACCATTGCTCGTCCTCGGTGTCGGCATCGAAGCGGCCCCGCATGGCGAAGCCCTCGTTTTCGAGGCGCCCCAGCCCGACCTGGACCCGGGTCGAGGCGAGCGCGGTCCGAAACGCCAACTCCGGGACCGTGACGGGCCCGGTCACGTCGAGATGGCCGCGCACCGCTTCGGCAGCCACCACGTCCGCGTCGGGCATGGCCGCATCACCGGGCACGTCGCGGGCCCCGTCGGGGTGGAACGCGGCCCCGGGGAACGCCACCTCCACCCACCGGCGTCGCTCGGTCGCGCACCACAGCTCGATCGCCGGGTCCCCGCCGGGGGCCGCGATCGTCGCCCGCGTCGCGCGGCCCGAATCGGCCAGTGCTGCGAACCAGGCCTGATAGTCCTGATGCGGGCGCCAGACCACCGTCGACAACAGAAGGTCGTGAAGCTCTTCGGGTCCGCGCAGGTCGGGTGCCGCCTCTGCCCGTACGCGTTCGAGCGCGGCCGCGTCGAGCCGGCCGAGCGCTTCGGCGTGGACGGGAAGGCCGCGGCGCAACTGGACAGCCCTGGTGCGGCGCTCCTCGAGCGGAGCGTCGTCGAGGAACGTGTATGGCTTGCCGTTGAGGATCTCGTGAGCCAGCACCGACGGTTCGGTCGATTCGACGAAGTGGACACGCACCGCCCCCGACTCGATTCGGCCGAGCGTGGCCACGAGCCCGTCGACGTCCATGGCCTCGTGCAGGCAGTCGAGGAGCGTCTGGCGCACGAGCACGTGGTCGGGAATCACGATCGGTCCGCCCGGCGCGTTCTCCTGGCAGGCGGCCAGGGCGGGGAAGACCGCGGCCATGAGATCGTCGGACTCCATGCGCTGGATGGGGAGGGGGTTCTTCTTCCCGCCCCGGAAGCGCAGGACGGCCAGGGACCGATTGAGGTTCCACCGCCAGCGAGCCGCGAACATGGGCGAGGCCAGCACCGCCTGGCGGAGCACTGCCTCCGCCGTTGCCGATCGCAACAACAGCGGCGCGCTGTCGAGCGGAAAGCTGTGTTGAGCACCGAGCGACAGCACCACGGAGTCGTCGTTGGCAGCCGCCTGGAGCTCGAAGTCGAAGGTGGCGCAGAAGCGCTTGCGCAGGGCGAGGCCCAGCCCCCGGTTGATGCGCCCGCCCAACGGAGCGTGCACCACCATCTGCATTCCGCCCGCTTCGTCGAAGAAGCGCTCGAACACGATGTCGTCACCTGTGGGGAGCGTCCCCAGCTCGCCCAGCGCGGCTGCCAGGTACTGCACGAGTTGTTCGGCCGCGTCGTGCTCGAGGCGGCACGCCTCTTCGACATGGGCGCGCGCCGCGTCGAGGCTCTGGGGTTCTCCGACGGTGCCGGCGGCGTCGGTGAGGAGCGTGCCCACGGCGTGACGGAGCGCGGAGACCTCCTCGGAGAGCTCTGCGGTCCTGCTCGGTGCCTCCCCTACCCAGAACGGGATCGTGGGGTGCGCCCCCTCGGCGTCGGTCACCCGCACCTCGCCCTGCGTGACGCGCCGGATCCGCCACGAGTGCGTGCCCAGGAGGAAGACGTCGCCGACCATCGACTCGATGGCGAAGTCCTCGTTCACGGTTCCCACCGGAGTGTCGTCGGGGTCGGCGACGACGCGGTAGTCGCCGACCTCGGCGATGGCGCCGCCGCTCGTGAGGGCGGCGAGGCGTGCGCCCCGCCTCGGACGCAGCACGCCGTGCACGCCGTCGCGGTGCACATAGGCCATGCGCTTTCCCCGGCCGGTCGTGATCCCCTCGGAAACAAGCTCGACGACGGCATCGAAGTCGGTCCGTTCGAGCTGCGCGTAGGGCGCCGCCCCCCGGACCAGCTCGAAGAGCCCTTCTTCTGTCCACTCCTCGGCCGCGGCGACCTCGGCCACGATCTGCTGGGCCAGGATGTCGAGGGGGGCCACGGGGGGGCAGGTGGCGTCGAGGCGCCCGGCGCGCACCGCCGCCAGCAGTGCGGCGCACTCGACCAGCTCGTCGCGTGTCATGGGATAGAGGATCCCTTCGGGCGTGCCGCCCCGGGAGTGGTTGGAGCGGCCCACCCGCTGCAGGAAGGTGGCGATGGCGCGCGGTGATCCGACCTGGCACACGAGCTCAACCGGCCCGATGTCGATGCCGAGCTCCAACGACGCCGTGGCAACCAAGGCGCGCAGATCTCCGGCCCGCAGGCGATCCTCCACCCTCAGGCGCCTGTCCTTGGCCAGGCTGCCGTGATGGGCGGCGACCTGTTCAGGGCCGAGGCGCTCGCCCAGGAGATGGGCAAGTCGTTCCGACATGCGTCGCGTGTTGACGAATACGAGGGTGGTGCGATGCTCGCGCACGTGGCCGGCGATACGGTCGATGACCTCGCCGAGCTGCTCGGTCGAGGCAACCGCCGAGAGCTCGCTTTCGGGGAGCTCGATGCGGACCTGGAGCTGACGGGTATGACCGCAGTCCACGATGGCGGTATGGCGTGTGTCACCAGCACCGCTCAAGAGGCGCGCCGTGTTCTCGATGGGGCGCTGCGTCGCCGACAAGCCGACGCGTTGCGGTCGCCGGCCGAGCTGGAGGTGGTCGAGTCGTTCGAGTGTGATGGCCAGGTGCGAACCGCGCTTGTCCCGAGCCAGCGCGTGGATCTCGTCGATGATGACGGTGTCCACGCTCCCGAGCACCGCCCGGCTGCGTTCGGCCGTGACAAGGAGGTACAAGCTCTCCGGGGTCGTCACGAGGAACGTCGGCGGCGTCTTGACCATGGCCGTCCGGGCACCTGCTGTGGTGTCACCCGTGCGCACCGCGACCGTGATCGGGGGGACGGCCAAGCCCAGCTCGCGCGCCACCTCGGCGATCTCGGCCAGTGGGCGTTCGAGGTTCTGGTGGATGTCGACGGCAAGGGCCTTCAACGGGGAGACGTACACCAGGCGCACCGCGCCCTCGATGTCATCGCCGCGCTCGGCCGCCCGGTAGGCGGCGTCGATGGCCACCAGGAAACCGGCCAGGGTCTTGCCCGATCCGGTCGGGGCCGCGATCAGGGTGTCGGTTCCCTGAGCGATGAGAGGCCAGCCCTGCTCCTGGGGCGTGGACGGACCGGCGGGGAACCGCCGGGCGAACCACGTGGCGACGGCGGGATGGAACCCGGCCAACCCGGCACGGCCGGCCGGGCCGGTCGGCTCATCCGAAGGGGGCATCGAGACCATTCCATCATCTCCTTGTGACGGGGGTGGACCGAGTCGACGCCGCCCCCGGCGCTGCGGTGGGCATCGCCGGGTAGACAGGGACTATGCGCATCGGTGTCGTGTTCCCCCAGACCGAGATCGGAGCCGACGCTGGTGCGGTGCGCGCCTACGCCCAACGGGTCGAGAACCTCGGCTTCACCCACGTCCTGGCGTACGACCACGTGGTCGGAGCCGACCCCGACGCGCATCGTGGCTGGTCAGGCCCTTATGACGTGAAGTCCACCTTCCACGAACCATTCGTGCTGTTCGGATACCTGGCCGGGTTCACGTCGCTCGAGTTCGCCACCGGGGTCATCATCCTCCCTCAGCGCCAGACCGCCCTCGTGGCCAAGCAGGCCGCCGAGGTCGACCTCCTCTGTGGCGGTCGCCTGCGCCTGGGTGTCGGACTGGGGTGGAACCCGGTGGAGTACGAGGCGTTGGGAAGTCCTTCGCCGACCGGGGCGCGAGGGTCGAGGAACAGATCGATCTGCTTCGTCGACTGTGGACCGAACCGTCGGTCACGTTTCACGGTGCCCATGAGCGCGTGACCGGCGCCGGCCTGGCGCCTCTTCCGGTACAGCGGCCCATCCCGGTGTGGCTGGGCGCGCAGTCGCCGCCGGCGTTCCGAAGGGTCGGTCGGATCGCGGACGGCTGGCTCCCCCCGGTCCCCCCGGGCCCGAAGCTCGACGAGGCCCGGGCGATCGTCGAGCGCGCCGCGCTCGACGCGGGCCGCGACCCGACGATCATCGGCATGGAAGGGCGCGTCGGCTTGGGCACCAAAACCGTTGCCGCGGTGGCCGAAGAGGTCGGACTCTGGGCCGGCACCGGTGCGTCACACGTGGCGGTGAACACGATGGGGTCGGGCTTGCGGACGGTGGACGACCACCTGCGGGCCCTGGCCGAGATCGCCGGGGCGGTCGGCCTCGTCGGGACCTGAGTGCCGCTCGGGGTGGCGCGCCTCATTGCGCGGAACGGCTCGGACCGACCCCGTCGGCCGACGTGGGACCGCCAGAACATGGGGGGCACGGTCTGGCGGTTCCCACGTCGAGCTGAGCAGCTCCGGGGTTGACGCTGCACAGCCTTTTCCGGGTGTCGTTGAGAATGTCCCACCCTGGTCCCGGTGTCATCCTCAAGAATGATGAGCCCGTTGGTGTGCCAATTTGTCAGGCCTGCCTGTCATGTCGGTTTGTCGGGCCTGCCCGTCATGTGGGGGGCGGGGGGCCAAGACAGCCCTCTATTTGTCCCAGTGAATTCTCTGGCAGTCCTAGTGATTCTCTGGCAGTTCATAGGAGGATCGGTCTGAGGGGTGCTATGCAGGTGGAGGTCCGGCCCACGCGTCGATTAGCGTCTCGGCGACCGCTCCCGCACTACCACCGGTGTCCGGGGAATTTCCGCAGGCCCGACGCCTCAGCTCAGCGAACGAAGACGGAGTCGTACCAACGCGATCGCGCCAAACGCTTGCCCGAGAACGACAACAACTCACTCGGTCTCGCATTGGGCAGGCAGCAATGGAAGTCGTCGCCCGGCGAGGTTTCGACGCAACCGTCGAAGAGATCGCACAGCTGTCGGGTGTGAGCCCTCGCACGATCTTCCGCCACTACGAAAGCCACGACAAGCTGATCGCCGCAACGGTAAAGGACATGTTCGAGGCATGCGGCGACTATCGGACCGACGGCCTTCCTCGGCTCGTAGAAGATCTCGACGGCTGGATCGACGCCCTACCCCGTCGCATCGACGACCTCCACGGCTGGCTCGAGAGCCTCGCGGTGACGATCCACACCCGGACGGCCCAGATCTTCGGCCAGGCCTTCTGGGACATCCACTCGCCCCATGGCAAGACATCCGAGGCGCTCGCCGAGGTGTCAGCGTTGCGGCGCCAGTACCGGCTTCGAGGCGTCGGGTACCTCGCCACGTTGGCATGGCGCACGGCGGGAGGCAACGGAGAGGTCCCCGAAGACGTGGTGTTGGCATTCGCTCTGAATCTCTCGGCGTTCACGACACAGGCACTCATGATCGACTTCGAGCAGACTCCGGCCGAGGTCGGAGCTCTGACCGCGGACATCTTGGAGACGTACCTTCACCGCGCCGTCGAGGTGCAGCACCCGGAGGACGAACTCGGTCCGGATGACCAGGGCGGCGCACCCTGAGACACCAACGGCGCGTGCACGGGCTCCTCACCGGTGCGGGGCAGGCGCCAGCCGTCCGATGGAGCGAAGGTAGGTCACCGTGTCGGTGAAGGTCTCCGACAATGGACGGTACGCAAAGTCGAGGTCCACCAAGGTGGCGCTGTCATCGGTGGGCACTCCACCGGTCATGATGATGGCCGCCTCCTCCGATAGGGGTGCGGAGCTCTTCCCCTCGAGTCGGAGCCGGTCGAAGCGTTGACCGAGCTCGATCATCTCGGCCGACGTCACGGCCTGGTGGGCCACCTCGACGCCGGCAGCGCTTCCGAGGACGTCGGTCCACTGGGCCCAGGTCACGTACTGACCTCCGGCCAGATAGCGACGTGGGCCGCGCCCGGCCTCGACCGCACGCGACAGCATGGTGGCGAGGTCGCGCACGTCGACAACGCCGAGCCCGCCGGGAGGTACCAACATGAAGGTCTCGAGCGCGGCAAGCACGGCGCCGAAGCTGCCGTCGAGATGCGGCGATGTGGGGCCGTAGACCCCCCCGATTGTGAAGCTCGTGACCGGTGCACCCTGGTTTTGCCAGTTCCGAACCAGAAGTTCGGCATCCCGCTTCGATGCGCCATAGGTCGACAGCGGCTGGGCGAGCGGGCTCTGGGGGGTGATGACCTCCTCGTCCGTCGGGAGGTGGACGGTGATCGTCGAGGTGTAGACGACCGGGTCCAGCCCGGCCTCGAGAGCAGCCGCTACGACGGTTCGGACGCCGTCGACGTTGGCGGTGGTCCTGGGTCCGACACCGCCTTCCACCCCGACTTCCCCCGCGACGTGGACCACGGCGTCGCACCCGTGGACAGCGGCGGTCACCGCGATGGGGTCAGTCATGTCCCCCCGGACCACAGCGGCGGTCACTCCATGAGGCCCGAGAGCCGCCGCGACGCGGCCGGGATCCCGGACCATGATCCGGACATCGTGGCCATCGCGTCGCAGCGCCGCCACGGTGTGCGAACCGATGAATCCGGTCGCCCCAGTCACCAGAACCAACACGTTGCATCCTCCAGGCATGCCGTGGTTGCCCCTTTCTTACCCGTTCTAGGCTGATCCCGCCCGCCCCCGAGCACGTTCGAGGACGACGAACGCACCTGTGGCGAACGACAGAGGAAGGACCGAAAATGAGAAGTGCCGACTTGCTTACCGACGCGTTCGAGCGGATCCGCGCAGAGGTGGCCCATGTCATCGAGGGCCTCAGCACCGAACAGCTCGTGTTTCGTATCGACAGCGATGCCAACTCGATCGCCTGGTTGCTCTGGCACCTGCTACGCGTGCAAGACGATCACGTCGCGGCGGTCGCCGGCACGGACCAGGTGTGGACATCCTCGAGCTGGGCGGATCGATTCGGACTCCCGCTCGACGTCACCGACACGGGGTACAACCACACACCGCAGCAGGTCGGCGCGGTCACCTGTGATGCGGAGCTCCTGCGCGGGTACTCCGAGTCGGTCCACGATGCCACGATCCGGTTCGTGGCTTCGGTCACCGACAACGAGCTCGATCGCATCGTGGACGAACGCTGGGATCCGCCCGTGACCTTGGGGGTCCGACTGGTGAGTGTCGTGGCCGACGACCTCCAACACGTCGGTCAGGCCGCCCTCGTGCGTGGGATCGTCGAGCGCAAATGACGCAGCTGTCGCGGGCCCGAGCGGTCCCGCGACGAGCAGGACCGAGCCAGCTCCGAGTCCCGCTTGAGAGCGTGTCCGTCCGGGTACGCTCACCCGCAGTCCGGCGCCCGGGACCCGTCGCTTCGAGTCGGGGCCGACGACCGACGACAAGGAGTCCAAGTTCCGTGAGCTCTCCCGAGATGCCCAACCTGGAGATCCCCGACGAGGTTCTCGCCGCTGTCCCCGAGTACGCGGCGGGCGAGGCCGCCGTCGTCATCGTCGACTTCCAGGGTGTCGTTCTGGGTTTGAACAAGGCGGCCGAGGAGCTCTTCAAGATGGAGAGTGCCGACATTGCGGGCGAGTTCGTCGAGATGCTCGTCCCTACCAAGAAGCGCTGGGGGCACCAGGCCTACCGCCGTGGATACCTGGTCGAACCGAGGGACAGGGAGATGGACCCCGGCCTCTATCCCGAGGCCGAGACGGCGGAAGGGGAGATCGTCCCCATCTCGGGGCGGCTCCAGCCCGTGACCGTGGCCGGAAGGCTGTTCGTCGCCGCCCACCTGGTTCGGGACGACTCCCCCCGCCCCGTCGACTGACCCTGCGACCGCGTTCGGCCGCAGGTCCGGCGACCGGGCCGAAGCCGGTCCGAGGGCCCTCGGCCTGGGTGTTGTCGAAAAGCCGGAACAGCCTGGGCCGGCGGGGAATCCCGGTACCCTCCCAGTTGTTGTACTTGCAACGATTCGGACGTGCCCGCACGGGGTGCGACCGGGGCGGGAAAGAGATCAGGAAAGACCATGACCGAGCTGAACCAGACCTTGCCGTTGTTGCCTCTGACCTCCGGAGTCGTGCTGCCGGGGATGGTGTTCACCATGGCCCTCGAGACCGACGAGGCCAAAACGGCCGCGGACGCGGCGGGGTCGGTGGGAGGCGAGCTCGTCCTCGTGCCCCACATCGACGGGCGCTACGCCTCGGTGGGCGTGATCTCGAAGATCCTCGAGACCGGCGAGCTCCCCGGCGGACCCGTCGCGGTGGTCGTGAGCGGCTTGCGCCGCGCCACGATCGGTACCGCGGTGCCGGGGACCGGCCAAGCCCTGTGGGTGCAGGTCGACCCCATGGTGGAGGATCCCGAGACACCCAGAGCCCTGGAGCTGGCCCGTGAGTACCGGGCCGTGCTGGAGAACATCCTCCTCACCCGCGGAGCGCGTCGCATGGCCGAACGCCTGCGCGACATCACCGACGCGTCCCAGATCGCGGACCTGGCGGGCTACTCGCCGGACCTGAGCCTGGCCCAGAAGGTCGAGGTGCTCGAGACCGTCGATCTCGAGGCGCGCCTGCGCCTCGTCCTCGGGTGGGCGCGCGAGACGCTCGCTGACCTGACCCTGCGCGAGCAGATCAAGACCAACGTCGAAGAGGGCATGGAGAAGACCCAGCGCGAATTCCTGTTGCGTCGGCAGCTCGAAGCCATCCGCAAAGAGCTCAACGAGCTCGATGGGAGCACCGACGAAGGTTCGGTCGACGACTACCGCTCCAAGGCGGAGGGAGGTGACCTACCCGAGGCCGTGAGGACCGCGGTGTTGCGCGAAGTCGACAAGCTCGAGCGCACCAGTGAGCAGAGCCCCGAGCACGGGTGGATCCGCACGTGGCTCGACACCATCTTCGAGGTGCCCTGGGGAGTGCAGTCCGATGACAACCTCGACGTGAGCACTGCCGCGGGCATCCTCGACGAGGATCACGACGGCCTCAATGACGTGAAGGAACGCATCCTGGAGCATCTCGCAGTGCGCAAGCTGCGGGCAGATCGCGGTCTTGTTTCCACCGGCCCACGGGGCTCTGGGGCGATCCTGGCCCTGGTGGGACCTCCGGGTGTGGGGAAGACCTCGCTCGGCGAGTCGGTGGCGCGCGCTCTTGGGCGCAAGTTCGTGCGGGTCGCCTTGGGCGGCGTTCGCGACGAAGCGGAGATCCGCGGGCACCGGCGCACCTACGTCGGGGCCCAGCCAGGTCGCCTGGTGCGAGCCCTGCGCGAGGCCGGGACCATGAACCCCGTCATCGTGCTCGACGAGGTCGACAAGTTGGGCGCCGACTATCGGGGCGACCCTTCCTCCGCTCTCCTCGAGGTGCTCGACCCGGCCCAGAACCACACGTTCCGGGATCACTATCTCGAGGTGGAGCTCGACCTGTCGAAGGTCCTGTTCCTGGCGACCGCGAACGTGGCCGAGACCATTCCCGGCCCGCTTCTCGACCGCATGGAGGTCATCCGGCTCGACGGCTATACCGAAGACGAAAAGGTCACCATCGCGCGGCACCACCTGTTGCGCCGCCAACTCGAGCGGACCGGTATCCGGTCCGACGAGGTGGAGGTGTCAGACGAGGCGCTGCGCGCCATATCTGCCGACTACACACGCGAGGCCGGAGTTCGAAACCTCGAGCGTGAGATCGGGCGGCTGTTGCGCAAGGTTGCCACGAAGCTCACATCGGGAACCGTGACACCCCCCGTCACGGTCGACGCGGATGACGTGCGTACGTGGTTGGGTCGGCCGCGCTTCTTCTTCGAAGCGGCTGACCGCACGAGCGTCCCCGGTGTGGCGACCGGCCTGGCTGTCACAGGTACAGGTGGCGATGTGCTCTTCGTCGAAGCCACCGTCATGGACGGTACCGAGGGCCTCACGTTGACAGGGCAGCTCGGCGACGTCATGAAGGAGTCGGCGGAGATCGCCCTGTCCTTCGTGCGGTCGCACGCGGCCGAACTCGGGATCGACCCGGACGTGTTCATCGGCAAGCGTTTCCATCTGCACGTTCCCGCCGGGGCTGTCCCCAAGGACGGTCCATCGGCCGGGGTCACGATGACGACGGCGCTCGTGAGCTTGCTCACAAACCGGGCCGTGCGGCCGATCGTCGGCATGACCGGCGAGGTCACCTTGCAAGGTCGGGTGCTGCCCATCGGTGGCGTCAAGCAGAAGGTGCTCGCCGCCCACCGGGCCGGGCTCAGAGACGTCGTCCTGCCTGTGCGCAACGGACCGGACCTCGAGGACGTGCCCGAGAGTGTGCGTCAGGACATGACGTTCCATCTGGCCGAGACCGTCGATGACGTGCTCACCGCCGCATTGGAAGGCGCGGCGGTGAACGAGGTCGCCTCGAGCACCGTGGCCGCATAAGCCGAGAGTGCAGAGACGTTGCGTGCCGGTTGTCACGCAACGTTCAACGCGATTTCACCGCCAGGCACGAGCGATCACGAGTTGTTCACGCACCCCATCCACAGAGCTGTGGATGGGGTGCGGATAACTCGAACGTCCAGCGATCACCGAAAGTCGAAAGCCACCTTGATGGCGCCACTGCTCTCCTGCTGCGCGAGAACGGTGAACGCCTCGCGCCACTCGTCGAGTCTGAACGTATGGGTGAGCATCCCGGCGAGATCGACACGTCCCTGAGCGACCAGGTCGAGGAAGTGGGCGATCCCGTGCTTGCGCACGCCGTCGACCTCCTCCACGCCGAATGCGTTCGATCCCACCCAGGTGATCTCCTTGAAGTAGAGGGGCGAGTACTCCCAGCGTCCCGGTCCGTGGACTCCACTCTTGACGAGTGTTCCCCGCGCCTTCAGGAGTCGTACCCCGACTTCGAACGTCTCGGGCTTGCCGATGGTGTCGTAGACGACGTCGATCCCGCCCGGGTGCGCCATCGGAAGTCCATCGCGGATGGGCTGCAGGACACCTCCCGACCACGCCGCGGCCTGCTCGATGAGCGCGTGGCGTGGTTCGGGCGCGACCACCGTGGCACCAAGGCGCCGGGCCAGCTCGGCTTGGGCGGGAAAGCGCGCCACGACCATGACTTCGACGTCGGGGTACAACGCGCGCAGGATGGCGGTGGCCGTGGTGCCCAGTGCTCCGGCTCCGTACACGAGGGCACGCCCGCCGGGGGGTGGCGGATGGCGAGTAACGGAGTGCAACGACACAGCGAAGGGGTCCGCGAAGACGGCCAACTCATCGCGGACGCCATCGGGTACGGGAAAGAGCATCGTGTGATGGGCAGGAAAGTATTCGGCGAAGCCCCCGGGCGCGTCTTTGCACGTGCCGGTGTGGATGCCCGCCGCCAACGGCCCTTCGGTGAAGTGCCAGCACAAGCTGTAGTCGCCGGCCGCACATGATGGGCACACCGGGTCGATCCCTCGAGGTGCACACGACAGCCAGGGATTGAGTACCACGCGCTGGCCGACTTCGAGATCCGGGACCCCGTCACCCACGTCGGCCACGTCGGCCACGACCTCGTGGCCGAGAATGGTCGGAAACGTGAACAAGTTCGCCAACGGGCTGTCGGTGTTGGCTTCTCCGAAGTCCATGAAGACCTGCTTGGCCTCGGACCCGCAGATCCCCGTCATCCGGGTCTTGGCCATCACCCACCCCGGCCGCGACGGACGCGGTTGCTCCAAGTCGACGAGCTTCATCGGCGTGCGGGCCAACCCCGTGAGAAGGGGATTGGACAGATCGGGCGCCTCCCATTTGTCGGGTCGTACCCCGTACAGCAGTCCCTTCATCGTTCAAACCTTCCGTTCGGCTTTGGTGGCTAGACCGTGTCGGCGAGCATCTCCCACCCATGCGGAGGAGGTTCGATCCGCCAGTACTGCTCGGGAACATTCGCGTCGAGCCGCTCGTCGAGCACGTGGTCGCGCTGCAGCGGCGGCAGCTGGCTCTTGTAGAACCCGATGGCGGCGCGCTTGCGGGTCATATCTGGATCGACGGGCACGACGGCAGGCGTGGGCCACAAGCCGCTCTTGAACAGCTTGGCTACCCGCCAGGCCAAGATGCCGGGGATGTGCTTGTAGCCGTGGTCCTCGTAGCAGAACCAAGCGGGCGAGCGACCGGACTCGGCCAGCGCGGTGCGCGCCAGCAGGCCGGCGTCGTGAGTGAGCGCGTGGTCGGGGTTGGCGAGCCCCATCGGCAGGAACACGGCGCTCGGGGACAAAGCGGTCAATGCCTCTTCGAGTACGGGCGCGACGTGCTCCGGACGTGGGCGCTCGGCCTTGGCGAGGTACTGGTGGTCCGGGAATTCGAGCCAGACCGGCTTGGCGTCGAGAAACGCCATTGCCGCTCGGTCCTCTTCCCGGCGGAGGGCGACGACATCGTCACCGGCTCGGAAGCCTCCGCATGCGTCCCACGAGGTGGGCTCGTCGGGGTATTTCGGAGGACGTCCACCCAGCACGGTGATGACGGTCGTCCCGGGATGCCCGGCGATGAGGTGCGTGGCACCGAGTACCGCGTCGTCGAAATGGGGAGACACCACCACGACAGCTCTCAGGATGTCAGGGTCGACGAGTCCCCACGTGACTTCGACCGTGCCCCCCGAGTCTGGCCCCACAAAACCGGACCGTATCGCGTCGAGCCCGGTCTACGCCCGTCCCGGACGGGGGTGGCGCGGTACCACTGTCCGCCGTTGGATGCGCCAGCCTGACGGTGTGTGCACCACGTCGTCGTGGTATTCACCCGTGCGGGTCCTGCCGTCGTCGAACACGACGAGGTACTTACACCGGACGCGCGCCCGCCCGTCTCCGTCGGCTTCGATCATGACGTTCGTCGTGTGATGGGCGAGCGGGTGGTCGAGTTGGGAGAAGCAGGTCTGGAGCTCCTCCATTCCCGATGCCCGTCCTCGTCCGATCGCTTCGAGGTCGAACACGGCATCGAGGCTGAAGACATCGGACAGGGCCTGCCACTCCGCGTCGTCGACGACGTGCCCGTACCGGGCGAGCACATCGTGGATGGCGAGGAGATCAGCACTGTCCATAAGCCCGTCAGCTTTCGGCGAGACACGGGCAAATTCGTTGCCCTCCGGGTCGGCCATCACGATCCAGCTGCAGTCGTGTTCGTCGAGGAGGCCCTCGACGCGGGTGGCCCCGAGCGCCCCGAGCTTTGAACCAAGCTCCTCGATGCCGTCGACCTCGATGTCGAGATGTGCACGGCCCCATCATGCCTTCGTCCGGGGCTCGCGTCGCCCCGGCGGGCAGGCGTACCGAGCAACCAGCCGCGCCCTGCTCAGCGGGCGGTGTGGTGGAAGGCCGACCGCCACAGATCCACGAAGTCCCAGAACAATGAGTACCCGCGATGGTGGAGGCGGAGCTTCGTCATGGCCGGAGGCGGCGCGGTGTCACGACCATTGGCCCATCGGGCGCCAAGGCGTTCATCTCCGGTTGTCCGGAGCCGGGCTCGACGGTCGCCTCGGATCCGAGAACCTCGTCGATCATCCTGATGATCTCGTCACATCGCTGTGTTGGGGTCACTGTTCACACTCATCTGTCGCACGACCTGTCCCGTCACGGTGCGCCTTTCGGTGCACCGGCCTCAAGGGCCGTTGGGGGGCAATCGACAGGGCCATTGGCCCCGCGGCGCACGCAGGGCAAAGCTGTGGCACGGTGTTGGGATGTGCCGAAGCATCGTTACCCTGCGGAGCCCCGAGGCTGTTCCCGACGAGGACGTCCGGGCTGCCGCCCTACAGTTCGTCAGGAAAGTGAGCGGCTATCGCGCTCCCTCCGAGGCCAATCGGGCTACATTCGAGCGTGCCGTCGACGAGATCGCACGATCGACCCGGACCCTGCTCGACGGGCTCGTGTCGGGACGGCCCGGTTCGAAGGTCAGTCGGTAGCCGAGCGCAGACCGCGCACGAGAGCGCGCACCTGTTCTTCGATAGCGCGCTCCCCGAGCGCGCCCTGCGCCGCGATGATGTCAAATCCATGGCACGCCCCTGCCACGGTGTGCAGCTCCGTCGGCACGCCCGCCTCCATGAGCCGGCGCGCGTAATCGATGCCCTCGTCGCGCAACGGGTCGAGCTCAGCGGTCAGGACGTAGGCCGGGGGGAGTCCCGTCAGATCCTCGGCGCGTCCGGGCGCGGCGTAGGCCGACACGTCACCGCGTCCTTCGGGATCGCCGAGGTAGTGCTGCCACATGTCGGCGTTGGCCCCGCTCGTCCACATCGGGGTGGCGTCGAAGGCGCGCATCGAGGGGGTCTGCATCCGGTCGTCGATCACCGGGTAGTTGAGGATCTGCACGACGAGGCCAGGCCCGCCCCGATCGCGCGCCATGAGGGCGATGCCCGCCGCCAGCGCGCCGCCGGCGCTGCTCCCGCCCACCCCGACGCGGCGACTGTCCACGTTGAGCTCGGGCGCGTGGGAGACGGTCCACTCGAGCCCGGCGTAGCAGTCCTCGACTGCAGCCGGGAACGGGTGCTCGGGTGCCAGGCGATAGTCCACCGACACAACGACACACCCGGCTTCGGCCGCATACCGCAGGCAGCGGAGCTCTTCGGTGTAACGGTCCCCGAGTACAAACGCACCGCCGTGGAAGAACACCAGAGCCGGAGTGGCACCGCCGGCGCGGGCGATCGGCGCGTAGATGCGGAGGGGGATCTCGGTGCCCGGGTCCGGTCCGGGGATCGACCGGTCCTCGACCGTGACGCGGTCGTCGGTAGGAAGGCTCCCGCCCATGACCCCGAGCAGATCCAGCGTGGAGCGCAACATACGGATGACGTTCATGTCCCGCAGGTGCCCGGCGGGGTCGACGCCGTCGGGGAAGCTGGCCAGCACCCGGGTGAGCTCGGGGTCCAGAGGCGGCATGGATCGCATCATCGCCGTCCCATCAGTGCCGGAATTCGGGGATGACCTCTTTGCCCATGAGCTCGATGGTCTGCATGACGGCCTCGTGGGGGATCTTGTAGGGGTTCACCAGGCACAACAACAGGTCGATCCCTGCTTCCTCGTACAGCCGGACCGTCTTGACACAGTCTTCGGGTGTGCCCAGGACGCAGGCGTTGGCCTCCACCAGGTACTCGAGTGAGAGCAGGTCGAGTGCCCCCTCGTCGTCGATCTTCTTCATGTCTGCGGCGTAGGCGTACGAGCCCAGGTCCTGGTTCCGCTCGATCATCCAATCCGTCATCGAGGCGATGTGCCGGGCCCCTGCTTTGGGGTACCACTCGAAGGACTCGCGGGCGATGTCGTGCGCGGCGGCGCGATCAGGGCCACACAATGCCATGGTGAAGGTGGCGGCTTGGTTGTTCACGAAGGCACCGATGGGCTCGGTGCAATTCGCGACCGCCTCGCGGTAGATGTCGACCTTGGTCTTGACCTCCTGAGGCGACACTCCGACGGCGAAGGAGCACAGACCCAAACCGAGCGCGCCCACCTGGCGGTGCCCGTCCTCGCTGCTGGTCGCTCCCCAGATCGGTGGATGGGGGCTCTGGCGCGGTTTGGGGTGCACCCGACGCTTGGGCATCTGCCAGTACTTTCCCGCCATTTCGTACTCATCGTTGGTCCAGCACCCCACCACGTGGCCGATGGCCTCCTGCCACATGGCCCGGGTCTCGGCCGGGTCGACGTTGAACCCTTCGAGCTCCGCTCTCGTCGAGGAGCGGCCCGTCCCGAGATCCACCCGACCGTCGGAGAGCAGGTCGAGCACCGCCACCGATTCGGCTGTACGTACGGGATGGTTGTAGGGCTGGGGCATGAGCCGCACCCCGTACCCGATGCGGATGCGCTCGGTGAGGGCGGCGACGGCTCCGTAGAGGACCTCGGGGTTCGAGCAGTGCGAGAACTGTGACAGGAAGTGGTGTTCGACGGTCCAGAACGCGTCCCATCCGTAGCGTTCACCTGCCACCGCTTGTGCGAGGACGTTCTTGTAGGCCGTGTACTCGCTGTCGGGTCCCCACGGTTCGGGAACCGGGATCTCGTAGAACAAGGCGAACTGCACGGGAGAGGGTCCTATCATCCATACCACCGGCCGACAAAACGGTCGGCGTCGAACACACACCGAGGGGGTCCCATGCGGGGGCTGACCGACAAGAACGTGATCGTCACGGGGGCGGCCTCGGGCATCGGGCGGGCGTGCGCGACCCGCCTGCTCGAGGAGGGCGCCAGCGTCATGGGCGCAGATCTCGTTCCGGCCGGCGACCTGCCCGGTCAACGGTCGGGCCACGGTACCTGGGCCTTCGCGACGGTCGACGTCGCCGACGAGGCCTCGGTCGCCCATCTCGTCGACGAGGCGGCCCGCGCCTTCGGACGCGTCGACGGGTTGGTCAATGCGGCGGGAGTGGCCGGGGGAGGCGCGGTCCACATGGTCGACAGCGCCGAATGGAACCGCGTCGTGGGCGTCAACCTCTACGGCACGTTCCTGACGGCCAAGTACGCCATCGCCCGGATGCTGGAACAGCCGCTGGTCGACGGGGCGCGAGGCTCGGTGGTGACCATCGCCAGCATCGAGGGCATCGAAGGCACGGCGGGCGGGAGCGCGTACAGCGCGTCCAAGGGTGGCGTCGTGATCCTCACCAAGAACATGGCCATCGACTACGCGGGACGCGGCATCCGCGTGAACACGATTTGCCCCGGGTTCATCGACACGCCGATGACCCAGGCCATCTTCGGCATGGAAGGCATGGAACGAGCCCGACGGGAGATCACCCGCGAGCACAAGCTCGGGCGCTACGGTCGGCCCGAGGAGATCGCGTCGGCCGCGGCGTTTCTGCTCTCCTCCGATGCCTCGTTCATCACCGGGCACGCGCTCGTGGTCGACGGCGGTTACACCGCCGGTCGGGATCACGGAGTGACTGAGATGCTCGGGCTGTCAGGTCCGTAGAGAACAGAGGCTGGCTGCGGCGGGCCGACCGCCCGGTCAGGGTGATCCCGCCTGGCCAGCCCAACCTCGGTGCGTATATCCGGTCGCCTGGACCGGTTTCCGGGCGGTCTGCTGGTTGGGTTCTTGGGAACCTCCAGCCCGACCGGTGGACCCCGATTGCCCGAGCAAGGCGGGCCCGCAGGTGGCACGATAACTGCCCGTGGGCATCGGATAAGGGGGTACAACCATGACCTGGCAACTAGAAGGAACGTACTTCGAGAATTGCTCCTGCGACATGGTGTGTCCCTGTACCACCTCAGGGTTGACGATGCGCGCCGATACCGATCGCTGCCAGGTAGTGCTGTCTTTCCACGTCGAACACGGCGAGATCGACGGGGTGGACGTCGGCGGAAAGACAGTCGTCATCGTTGCCGACACACCACCGGTGATGTCGGATGGCAACTGGCGTGTCGGTGTGTTGATGGACGCAGCCGCTACGCCCGAACAGGCCGAGAAGCTCGGGGCCGTCTTTGCCGGACAGGCCGGTGGGCCAATGGCGATGGTGAGCCCACTGATCAAGGAGATGCTCGGGATGGAGTCCGCCCCGATCGACTATTTCGATGACGGCCGGCACCATTCGGTCAAGGTCGGCGAGCTGATCGACATCGAGATTGAGGATTTCGTTCCCCCTTTGAACCCCGACGGGGAGGTCGAGCGCTTGACCGGCATGTTCCACCCGGCCAATTCGACGCTCACCATCGCCAAGGCCAACCGCTCCCGGGTCGAGGCCTTCGGGCTGTCGTTCGCCAACGTAGGCAAGAACGGGCACTGGGCGCCGTTCTCCTGGGCCTCGTGAGCACGGCCGCCCCGAGCCTGCGCCACATCACGCCCCCGGCGTGGCTCCTGCTGCTGGGCGCGGCCGGCGCGTGGGTGGGTGTCGTGGTCGTCGCCCGTCGCATGGGGCCGATGCCGGGCACGATGGGGCTCGGGATCGGTACCTTCGTCGCCATCTGGGCACTCATGATGGCTGCCATGATGCTGCCGTCGGTCACGCCGTTCGCATCGCTCTACACGCGTTCGTTTACAGATGATCGCGGGCTCCGTCTCGCCGCTCTTGCGATGGGTTACCTGCTGGTCTGGAGTCTCGCCGCCATCCCCGCCTACGGGCTCGCCTGGCTGGCCGACCGGGTCCTCGCCGGCCACCCCGCCGGTGCCACCGCACTGGCCGTTGCAATCTTCGTCGCCTGTGGCATCTACCAGCTCACCCCGCTGAAGGACCGATGTCTCGCCCGCTGCCGCTCGCCGTTGGGCTTCGTGCTCAAGTTCGGTTCGTACCGGGGGCGTTCCCGGGACCTGCGGGTCGGCCTTTATCACGGGGCATTCTGCCTGGCCTGTTGTTGGGGCCTCATGGCCCTGCTCGTCGCCTTCGGCCTGATGAACTTGGCGGCGATGATCGTGTTGGCGGCCATCGTCCTGCTGGAGAAGACCTCGCCCTGGGGTGCCCGGTTCAGCCGGTCCCTGGGCGTCGCCGCCCTGATCCTGGCCGTGCTCGTCATCTTCCAGCCCGGCCTCGCACCGGGGCTTCACGCCAGTACCCCGGCCGGCATGATGGGGCACATGGGGTGACGGTGGCCCGACGGAACGCCCGGCTCGACTGGCGGGTACGGGGCTCGTATTTCGAAGGGTGTAACTGCGAGGCCATCTGCCCATGTCGCAGCGTGGGCGGTCGACCCGGCGCGGCATCGACCTTCGGCGAGTGCTTCGGCGCCCTTTCCTGGCACATCCAGGAGGGACACGCCGACGAGATCGACCTCTCCGACCTGCGGACGGTGCTCTCGATCCGTTACTACGACAGGGTGCAACCGAGCACACCATGGGAGGTCGTCCTCTATGTCGACGACCGTGCCGACGACGACCAGCTCGACGCCCTCGCCGACATCTTCCTCGGTCGGGCGGGCGGGACGGTCTCCCAGCTCTATGGACCAGCGATCGGTGATGTCCAAGCCGTCCGCCGCGCCCGGATCACCCTCGAACACGTTGCGGCCCGCAAGCGGATCGACGTGCTCGGCTACCTTACCGTCGAGGCCGAAGGAGAGGCATCGGCGCCGGGTGATGTGCAGTGCGGCATTCCCGGCTTTGACCATCCCGGAACCGAGTTGCATGGGGATGTGTTGTGGTCGACGGACCCGGCGCTGCGATGGGAGGTGCGAGGCCGCCGCAACGCCTCGTTCACGACCGACTTCGATTACACCTCGGTCACTAGCGATTGAGGGACGAGACCGCTGGGCAGCCGACAGGGCTTGCTGAAGACATGGGGAAGGGGAACAGCGGTACCGGGTCCAGGTCCCTGACCGCCGACCGGCCGAGCCAGAGGGTATCCGGTACTCGGTGTGATCCCGTGCGCTATCGGGGTCGGATTTGGGCGCTCGGCGCCGAGTGTTATGCACCCCCAAGGACATGATTGGCCCGCCTGGCTGCGCAGGCGTCAGATGGCGATTTCCGCGATCCGAGCTTCGAAACCGTCAAGCTAATCCGATGGAGGCATCTACAGATAGTTACGACCTGCCTCGGTAAGACGAGTAAGTGCGTAGCCATCAAACGGGGCGGCTTCAACTGTGATGCACGCCAGGTCCACAAAGATGCACCATAGATCGCGACGTTGAGGGAAGCCACCGTCAATAGGTGCGAACTCACTATAAGCGTGAAATACGTCGTCGGGCACCGGCTGGAAGTAATCGACAAGCGTCAAGTCAATCTCGGGGTGTCCGAAGTACGGTGCGGCATCGGCTACCACAGAGCCGTCATCGGTACTGACAAAGTTGTGTTGTTGAGCGTCGCCGTGAAGCAACGTTGGTTGTGGCTCTGGACCGCAGAGCGATGGCAGTCGATAAGCGAGGCGCTCCACGTAAGCCGCAAGATCTATCGGTAGGTGCCCCGAGTCAACGGCAGACCTGAGTAATGGAACAACACGCCTTTCGATATAGAAGTCGACCCAGTGGTTGGAGGTGACAGGCTTGTTGTCTTGAGGCAAGGGGCCGAAGAAGCCATTGAAATCTTCGAGCCCGAACCGTCCGCTATGCACTTGATGCAGGGTGGCCAGGGTGTGACCGATGGCTCTCCAGTCGTTCGGTGTTCGATCCTTGGGAGGACGCTCGGATAGCGCCTCGGTCAACAGAAGGAATCCGTGATCTAGTGGGAGGAGACCGGTTCCGATGGGCGTCGGGATGGCGATCCGTGCGCGATCTCGCAGGAAAGTCAAGCCGCTCAGTTCGGCCTGGAACTTCTCGGCAGCGTTGTCGTCGACGTCGAGCTTCGCGAACACCGAGAAGGGCTTACCGTGAAACACACCGCACGGATGCGATGCCCTGTCGTTCAGATCGGTGAACGCATGGCTGACCCAGCGTCGTCCGAGATGACGGGAGGCTGCGCTTTCGATGGCGCTCTTGACGTGCGATTCGAGGAGTGGGTGTCCAACGACCACGAACCGACCATAATGGCGGCGGCGCGGGATACAGCCGCCGATCGAGAAGTGCGGTCCTCTGCGGTGTCGGGCTTGATCGTTAGGGCGGTCCAGATAGCGCATAATCGAGGCTATGCGCCCGCGGTGTTTTCTCTGCGTCAGACACCTTGCACCGATCGGGTGGCCCCGCCACAAAGTGGCCCGTCCGGGATCATCACCGACGAGCGATGTGCGTGGCCCGGCCGGCTGAGTCACGACGGCAGGTAACGCCTGCTGCTCGCGAGAGGCAGCGATCGGGCTCGACCGATGGTCGATCGAGCATCGAACCGGTGTTAAGGGACGCCGTTGCTGGACTCTTTGGCGATCACAAGGCCCAGCCGAGGGGACGTACGGCGAAGGGCCCCTCCCCGGAGAACCCTTGCTGCTGGTGATGTCCCTACAGGGGGGAGGTCGTTCTTCAGGGGGTCCAGTCGACCAGTACGTCGGGGGGCGGGCTTTCG
>Ga0209415_10002019_pt1 | contig 38459 bp, 29 predicted proteins | sample PeaSoiSIISIP2007_FD_187696 | JGI IMG/M metagenome (GOLD analysis project Ga0209415, IMG submission 187696) | Peat soil microbial communities from Weissenstadt, Germany - SII-SIP-2007 (SPAdes) (version 2) | ecosystem: Environmental > Terrestrial > Soil > Wetlands > Peat | place: Germany...
TTTGCTGATCTTTCGGCACGACTGAAGTCGTGCCCTGACGCTTCTTGCCCCTCACAATTGAATTTTGCAAGAGGCTGCTATGTCTGGATTTTCAGACATGGGAGACCTCTGGCATCAATGGGCCATTTTGGGTTCTCAGGGTGGTCATTTTAAACAACACCAATTGGGACGGCGCAATCCCAGTCCCGAGAAGCCAGCCCCATGGCATTCGGCCAATCTACCGCAGTCAAGCCGCGCTCGCCACAAAGACCCGCACTTCCGCCTCAATGGTTTTGCCCAGCGCAAGGCGGGCTTTGGTCAGGTCGTGCATCTGTTGGAGATTGAGCCAGAACTCTGGACTGTTATCGAAAAAGCGGGCCAGACACAGAGCGGTATCCGGGGTGATCGCGCGCTTGCCGCGCAAAATTCCCCCACCCACAATCTCATGAGTTCATGTGCCAAACGAACCCAAACTGCGCTATCATGCCTTCAGGAGGCTGTACGCCATGACCGCAGAACAGGAAACCATCACGCTCGATCAAGAGATCCCCGAAGAAGAGAAGCGGGGCAGGAAAGCGTTGCGCGTGCTTGGCTGGTTCTCCATTGGCATGGCCGTCGCCGCGCTCGGCATCTACGTCGGAAGCGAGGTCCGCAGCCGCTACAAATTCAAGCGTCGCACCCCTTACGACTTCTACTCCAACGCCGGCGAACCACATCCCAGCGACTTCGGCCTCGGCATCTAGTAAATTCGAGGCATTGCCCGGCAAACAGTATTGCGCGACGAAAAGAGGCCGGTGGCTTCAGGTTGAAATTCTCGAGCCTGAAGTCCCCCGGTCTTTTTGTTACCCTGTCTGCATGGCACAGCGTGAACTCTACGTTGATCGAATTCGAACGGTCCTTACCGCAGTAGTGGTCGTCTTTCACGCGGCCATCACCTACGGCGCGTCCGGCGGCTGGTTTTATCACGAAGTCAAGCCATCCGCCAGCCCTGTCAGTCTGGCGCTGACCCTGTTCGTCACCACCAATCAAGCCTATTTCATGGGCTTCTTCTTTCTGCTGGCGGGCTATTTCACACCTCCCTCGCTGGAGCGCAAGGGCTACCGGCGTTTCATTGTTGATCGTCTCGTCCGCCTTGGACTGCCGCTTGTGGCCTTTGTTCTGCTCCTTGGGCCGCTGACGGTGGGCATGGTGACGGCTGCAGAGGGGCATGGATTCTGGGCAGGGCCGCGCTATCTTTGGCTTCACCATCGTTTGATCAACGGACCTCTGTGGTTTGCCGAGGCGTTGATTCTGATGAGCGTCGCCTACTGCGGCTGGCGCGCTTTGGCGGGCGCTTCCCTGAAAAAGACAGACCGCGCGCCGCGCCCTCTTCCGGGCTACCCCTGGTGGCTGGCCAGCGCTGTCGGCGTCGGCGCGGCGGCCTTTGGCATTCGACAGATTGTGCCCGTTGGCCACGATGTCATCGGCCTGCAACTCGGCTATTTCTCCAGTTACATCTTTCTGTTCGCGCTGGGGGTGGCCGCCTGGCGTTATGAGTGGCTGCGCCAACTGAGCTGGCACAACGCATGGCCGTGGCTGGCAACGCTGGTGGTGGCCTGGCCCTTCATGCCGGTAGGCATTGTGGTGGCACTGAAAACATTTGGCCCGGACAAGGTAAATTTCAGTGGCGGACTCACGTGGCCTGCAATCCTCTATGCATTTTGGGAGCCGTTCGTGGCGTGGGGCTTGATTGCAGCCTACGTTCTGATCTTCCGCCAGCGTCTCAACCAGCCCTCCGCCCTCTGGGACTGGCTGGGCCGCAGAGCGTATGCGGTTTACATTATTCATCCGGTCATTTTGGTGGGCGTCAGCCTGTTGATGCGCACATGGTCCGCGCCGGCGCTGGCCAAGTGGGGAGTGGTGGGCCTTCTCTCCTGCGTCGTCTGCTGGCTAGTGGCAGACCCCTTGGTTCGTTTGCCCGGTTTGCGCAAGGTGATATAAAGCGCTCTCCTTCACCGCACGAGAAGAAACTGCGTTCGTAAAGCCTGTTTCACTTCGGCATGGCCGTCGTCGCACGGAATCCCAGCGAATTCAGCGTCCAGGCGCTTGCCGCTTTTGAAAGCCTTCACCAAAACAAACGCCGCCTCAAAGGCGGCGTTTGTTTTGATTGAGAGACTACAAGAATAGAAAGCTACTTCTTGACTCGGAATGTAAAGGTAGTCGAGTGAGAGACACCGCCGCTGGTGGCTTTGATGGTGATCGGGTAGGTGCCGGTTGGGGCGTTGCTGGCTACGGTGAGCGTGAAATCCGAACTGCCGGAGCCGGGCGCGCTGATGGTGGCCGGGCTGAAGACGCCTGTAACACCAGACGGAATGCCGGTCGCGGACAGCGTAACCGCCGCGTTGAAGCCGCCGGAGACCGTGGTAGTCACGACCGCATAGCCGCTCTGACCACGGTTCAGATAGCCCGAGGTTGGCGAAACCGAAACGGCGAAGGTTCCCTTCACTGCGGATGTCACGGTCAGCGTCACCGTAGCGGTGTGCGTAATGCCGCCGCCTGTGCCGCTGATCGTGATCGGATACGTTCCAGCCGCGGTTGTTGAGGCCACCGCGAAGGTGACCGTCGAGGTTCCCGAACCCGGAGCGGCAATGGAAGTGGAGCTGAAGCTGACCGTTACGCCTGTCGGCTGGCCGCTGGCAGTCAAGGCCACAGCCGAACTGAATCCGCCGGAAACCGCCGTGGTGATTGTCGAACTGCCGCTGCCGCCCACTGTCACCGAGACGGCTGTTGGCGCGGCCACCAGCGTAAAGGCCGGAGTTGCCGTTGCGCTAACGGTGAGAGAAACCGTCGCGGTGTGCGTGATACCGCCGCCCGAGCCGGTGACGGTGATGGCATAGGTTCCAGTCGCGGTCGTCGAGGCCACCGCGAAGGTGACCGTCGAGGTTCCCGATCCCGGCGCTGCGATGGAAGCAGGGCTGAAGCTGACCGTTACGCCTGTCGGCTGGCCGCTGGCAGTCAAGGCCACAGCCGAACTGAATCCGCCTGAAACCGCCGTGGTGATTGTCGAACTGCTGCTGCCGCCCACTGTCACCGAGACGGCTGTTGGCGCGGCCACCAGCGTAAAGGCCGGGGTTTGCGTCGATGATCCCGCCAGCGCGTTGATCAGGTTCACACCGTTCGGACTGCCCCATCCGGTCACCAAATCAAAGCCAGTGGTCGCCGAGTAGCTGCCCGACTTGCCGCTGGTGATGTCGTGGAAGTTGGTGCTGTAGGCCGAGGTCACGTTCTGCGCATAGATCGTGGGGTTGATGAAGCCGATGGTTGGCTCGCCGTTGGCAACAAGCTGCTGGTTGACCAGCGCGATGTATGCCGCCCACATCGGCGCGGCAAAGCTGGTGCCACCGTAATAGTTGGCCCCGCACTCCTGCCCGTTGTAGCTCGAATCGCTGCCCTGGTCGTCGCAGGTATAGAAGGTGTAATTGGCGTTGGCCGACACGTCCGGCCCGTTGCGCAGCGTCGTCGAACCCTTGTTGCTCGATGTAATCACGCCGGAGAGCTGCTGCCACGCGGGAATCGCAATCGAGTCCGGCGAGATGCCGTCGCCGCTGTTGGCCCAGGCCGTCTCCGACTTCCACGCGCCCCCGGCACCGGTCGTCACCAAGTCCGTGCCGCCGACTGAAACCACATAATCGTCGTCGGCGGGCCACGCTTCATTGCTTGAAGACCACGTCGAGCTGTCGCCCGAAGCAGCAAAGAAGTTCTGCCCCTGTGCGGCCATCTTCTTGAAGTAGGGATCGAGTGTGCTGGTATCGGCAGGCGTCCAGCCCCACGAGCAGCCAATCGTCGTCGGCAGCGGGTTGTGCGTGGTCATTGCGCTGATGATCGCCGTATCGGTGTTGCCAACGTACATGACCAGGCTAGCCAGCCCCGGTGCCATGCCGATGGCCTGCGTCATGTCCAGATTCTGTTCACCGTCGTCGCAGCTTCCGTTGGCCATCGTGCAGCTGGTGCTGCTGCCGTCCACGGAAAGCAGCGTGACCGGCACGTTATTGGTCTGGCCAATGCTGCTGAAATACGCGCTCAGATCGCTCAGGTCGGTGCCATAATACTCGAACAGTCCCAGGTTCTGTCCCGCGCCGGTCAGTGCCGTCCCGCCATAATATGCGGCGCGCATATCGCTGCCCAGAAACGAACTGGATGGTCCTGATCCCGTCGTCGCATGACTCACCAGCGACTCGGGCGATACGCCTTGTGCCGCCGCATAATCGCTGCGCCTCACCAGTCGGGGCTTGGGAATCGAGTAGTTGTCCAACCCCGAAACGTGCCACAGCGGAATCGCCAGACTGGTGGTCGGTTCGCGATCCGGACCGTAGAAAGTGCGATTCTCGGTCGGATGCTGGTAGGTGCGCAGGGTGATGTGGAATGCCGTCTCAATCGTTGAAACCGACCCCTTCACCTGCACTTCCATCCCGTCCCGCGAGCCGCCCACCACCTTCAGCCCATTCGCCTTGGCAAAATCGAGCACCTTGTCGTAGTCGGCCTGCGTGGGGCCAAACCGCTCCGTGAACTCCGCCGGGGTGACAAATTTCCGGTACGCCGGGCTGGACGGATTGTAAAGTTCACTCAAAAACGAGTTCAACCCCTCCGAATCGCGCAGCGGCAGAACAATGTCAAGCTGCAACTCCTGCGTTGCCGGAAGATGCGCGGCCGTCTGCGCGAAACTGCTCCGGCTGGCCTCCCGCACATGGTGCGTCAAGACGGACTGCGCCTGCGCCGTAATTGTTATCCCGAATGCGGTTAAAACGATGGACAGCAAAACCAGGTTCGTTTTGCGTGCGAAGAAAGAGATCAGATTCCTGCAAACTGCTCCATTCATGGCGAAGCTCCTTGTGGGTTGCTCGGGACGATTGTCCAGGCGCTACTGCTTTTGCTTGGTCAGTTGAATATGGACTGATAAGTGCGCACTATAGTCACATAGCGCGAGAGAATTCTAATTACCCTAGCACGGATCGTGGATCGTTTTACTACAAAAAAGTAAATATTTACGGGTTACTTATGCGGTCAAGAACATTTAAAGTCCGGAATCTCTGACCACTCAGACTTCTTCATTCGATTCTCTGGTCTATGTCTATTTCATCCCCACAAACGTCAAATGCCACCCTCAGGGCAGCATTCGACGTTTGTGTCCTCGCGATATTGCTTGAGTCTATCTCCGCCCCTGCGTAAAGTAGAACGTTGCCGCTGAACCGAACAGACCGGAAAAAACTGGAATCCAAGTACTGAAAACCCTCGTTACCTCATCCACGGCATTCGACTTGTTGTGGGCAAGCGCGACTACGGAAACAAAATGCGCGATGAAGATCACAATGAGCAACCACACCATCTGGATTCCGCAGTGTACTTTCTATGTCGGCTTCTGGTGGCTCATCCATTGGAGTGCGCTCCGGCCTTTGCCAGTTTCCGGTTCGTGAGATAGGGGAAAATCACCTCGCGTTGCCGACCATTCTTCTCCACCAAAACAGTTGCCTTCTCGTCCTGAGTCTGCTCGATCATCCATTGCAGAAGACGCAGGGACTGGCGAATCACGTCCGCGCGATTGGTGGCACCTGTGGCGCTCTTGAGCTGATCCAACTCACCCAGCGCTTCATCGGTAAAATCAAATTGCAATCGTGTCTTAGCCATAGGAATCCTATTCTCCGTCTGCACAGAAACTCTCTCGCTCCCGCAAAGGAAACGGTTGCCGAAAGCTCTCAATCAGAGCAGGTTGTTCGTCAATTGTCGTCGGCTCTGATTCTGGGCCGCACTCAATGCCAGCATCCTTGATGCACGCATTGGAAAAAGCCACTGATTCCGCGATCATAAAGGGTAACAATGTAGTTCCTTTCAGCGAGGGAGGAAGCGACTCCGCACCCCGCGCTCTGGCCATTTTCGACACCCTCCTTTTTTCTCCACATTTGAACTGCCCCAGTGGCTCGTTCCATGACGCCGCTGTTCAGTTGCATTGAGTATTACATGAGTACAATATACATTTTCAATACTCACCATACACTTTCTCAGTAGGCATTCACTCGCCTGATCCCGGGTCACTGCCCACTGTCAACTCAACTGCGTTACCCTAAAGAACTATGGGCCGTATCCGCGTACTCTCTGACCAGGTCGCTAACCAGATCGCCGCCGGCGAGGTCGTTGACCGTCCCGCCTCGGTGGTCAAGGAACTGCTTGAAAATGCACTCGATGCCGGCGCAACCCGCATCCGCGTCGAGGTCGAGGCGGGCGGGCGCAAGCTGATCCGCATCGCCGACAACGGCCACGGCATGAATCGCGACGACGCGCTTCTGGCCTTCGAGCGCCACGCTACCTCGAAACTTCGCACCGCCGACGATCTGCTCTCCATCGCCACGCTCGGCTTCCGCGGCGAGGCGCTGCCCTCGATTGCCTCCGTCTCCCGCGTCACGCTGGAGACCGCCGAGGACTCCTCCCCCGACGGCGCAACCGCTGGCACACGCATCGAAATCGCGGGCGGAAAGATCCTGCACGTGGACGATGCGGCCCTGCCTCGTGGAACCACCATCGCCGTCGCCGACCTCTTCTTCAATACTCCCGCCCGCCGCAAATTCCTGCGCGCCGAGTCCACCGAACTCTCCCACGTCACCGCCCTGGTCACCCATTACGCGCTGGTTCACCCGGAAAAGCACTTCGAACTGCTCTCCGCCACTCACACCGTGGTCTCCGCGCCGCCGGTCACGCGCACCGCCGAGCGCATCTATCAAATCTTCGGCAAGGATACCCTCGCCCAGCTTCTGCCCGTGGCTGCCGAAATCCCCCTCGCCCGCCAAGGCCTGCCCGAGCCGCCGCCCTGGAAGCAGGACCCCGACCAGCCCAAACGCGATCCCGGCAACCTGCGCCTCACCGGCTTTTACTCCAAGCCGGAGCTGCAAAAGCTCAACCGAAACTCCATCTATATCTTTGTAAACAAACGCCTTATCCGTGATCGCCTGCTGCTGCACGCCATCACCGAGGCCTATCGCAACATTATTCCGCCCACCAGTTTCCCGGTCGTGCTGCTGTTTCTGGAGATGCCGCCTGAAGAGGTGGACGTGAACGTTCACCCGGCCAAAACCGAGGTCCGCTTCCGCCAGCAATCGCAAATCCACGACTTTGTCCGCGACAGCCTGCGCACCGCGCTCATCAAGGCGCGGCCCGCCGCTGGATTTCTGGCCGCGCTCGGCAACTCCCCCGGTGCCACCCCTACGTTGATGCCCCCCGCAGCCTCGCACCTGCCCGGTTCCCCCGACGGCGGACCTGACAGCGACGCGATCAGCGAACAACTTCCCCCGCCCGACTCCGTTCCCGCCGAGTATCTGGCCGCAGCAGCCGAGGCCGAATCCTTCCGTCTCTCCCCGCGCGTGCCCGCAGCCGTGCCCGGCAAGCTGCCCTTCACCAACAACTTTCAGCCTGCCCCCGTCTGGAGCAACCAGAAGGCCTTTGGCGAAGCTGCTGCCGCGCTCTTCACTCCCGCCTCGCTGCCTCAGATCGATAATTGCACCTCAAATGGTGCAAATCTGCTCGGGTCGGAGCAGAATCCCGCCACCGAAACCGCCCGCATCGAGGCCGAGCAAGCAGCCTCTACGCTCAACCAACTTGGCTCCCTTCGCCCCATCGGGCAGTTGCGCGACTCCTTCATTCTGGCCTCCGGAGAGGACGGATTATGGATTATTGACCAGCATGTGGCACACGAGAGGGTACTCTTTGAAAAAATTTTAATCGACCGCCAAGTCGAAAAAGTCCAGCGCCAGCGGTTACTCATGCCCTTGCTCGTTGAACTCAAACCACAGCAGATGGTCGTCTTCGCGCAGATCGCCGAGGAACTGGAGCGCAACGGATTCGAGGTGGAACCCTTTGGCCCTCAAACACTTGCAGTGAAGGCCGCGCCCGTCGGACTGGACGGTGCCGCTCTGGAGCGAATGCTTGGCGAAGTGATCGAGCAATCTTCCGCAGATTCCGCCGAACCAGAGCAGAATGAAGACCTTACCGCTCTCCGTACGCGTATTGCCGCCTCCATCGCCTGTCATGCGGCGATTAAAATCAATACCCCCCTTGACCCCGCACGTATGGATTGGTTACTGTTGGAATTGGCAAAAACTAGCCACCCAACCAGTTGCCCGCATGGACGTCCAATCGCTTTGCTGTATTCTTGGAAAGAGATCCAGCGGGCCTTTCATCGAATCTAGTTCGCATGAAAGGTGGCTGCCCTCCCCTCAGGGGACGGGGTTGCCCGGCACTTACGCCAGCCTGGAAATGAGGTTTTTCTTTGACATCGGAGCAATTGGAAGCATCGCGCGCCGAAAGGATGCGCCAGAACGGGAATGGGGCTCTCACGCTTGAAGATGCCCGGACGTGGATTGAGGAGACTGGACTCTGTCTCTTCCTGCCCAAACGGCAGTTTGCCACCTCCATCGCACCCTCGTTTGTCGAGGCAGTCGCCGGTAAGCGCGACGCCACCCCCGATCCCAAGCATATTGCCGTAGCCGAAGAGCTGCTGGTTCGTTTGGAGTTGGACGGAGTCGCTGTCCGCCTGAACCTTCTCGGCCTGCCCGGCGAGCAGCCCGACTTTGTGGTTGCCGGCTGGGTTCTGCCCTACGTCTATGCCCTGCGCGGCGACCGCGATTGGCGGCGCAGCCCGCAGTTGACCGGTTCCCGGCAGGTTTCACCTCTCGCCGTCCAGGCCTACAAGCTGCTGGAGGCCGCCGATACCAATATCTCCGATCTCACCCACACGCTGGGCCGGGAAGTGACCGAGGTCGCGGTGCTCCGCGCCATCACCGAACTCTGGCAGCAGCTCCGCATCATTCCCGTCATCTCCGCCCCCGGCCAGCCCGCTCGGTGGCAGCTTCTGCGCACACGTTTCCAGAAAGCCATCGCCGAAGGCGCTTCCACCTCGCAGGTTACGGCGATCTCTGTCCTTGCCTCCATTTATCTGCAAGCGGTCATCGCGGCCACCATGGAAGAAGTCGAGGTCTTCCTCGCGTCGCTCACCGCCCGCAGCAAGGTCCGCGAAGTCCTGCGCGGCCTGGTTGCTACTCGCCAGGTTCACAGCCTCTCACTGGGGCACGCCCCCCATTTCTACGTCGCCGGCACGCTCCCCGAGTTCGCCGTCGCCCCCACGCTTTACGCCAGCTCGTCCATGCCCGCCTATTTCCTGCGCGATCAGGAAGACGACCTGCCCGAGCCTGAGGTGCTACCCGCCATTGCGGCAGAAGCCGAGTCCGTGGCAGTAGCCAAAGCCGCGCCCGCCACTCCGCACAGCAAGCCTGCCGAGACCCACGCCCCGCGCACCGTCGCCCACAAGCCTGCCGCCGCGCCGCGTTCGCACTCCGCCGCTCACCCGACCTCGCACTCCCGCGACCGCAAGCCCGCTCCGTCGTCCAGCGGCGCTCGTTCGGCCTCCGCACCGCGCTGGACTCCGAACGCTCCCGCCAACGGCAAGCGTCCGCACTCCGCGAGTAGCTCTGCAAATGGCGCTCGTCCAACGGGCAAGCTCAGCACCAACGGCAGCCGTCCAGCCAGCTCGACCAGCGGAGCGCGTCCAGCAAATGGCGCACGCCCGGTAAGCGGCGCTAGAACCACCAAGTCCGCCGCGCCCGCCTGGAATCAGCGCAGTTCCAGCGCCCCCCGCAGCGGAACCGGAAAGCCCGCCGCAAAGTCCGGTGCGCCCGCACGGCCCAGCAGTTCTAGCCGCCCAGCAAGCCGCCCCTCTGGACCAAGCCGTCCCGCCAGTTCGGCCCGGCCCGCCGCGCGTCCCAGTTCCGGCGGCAGCCGCAAGCCCGCTCCGACCACCGCAAAGTCCGGTAGTAGCGCCAAGCACTTCGGCTACAGCGCCCGCCCCGCCGCCCACGGCTCCAAAAAACGCGGATGAGCACTCAACCCCATTCACTCCACTCTGCCGCCCGGATCGTCGTCGCCATTGACGGTCCGGCTGGCGCGGGTAAAAGCACCGTCGCGCGCCATCTGGCCCAGTGCTTTGGCCTGCTCAACCTGGAATCCGGCGCTATGTACCGCGCCTTCGGCCTCAAAGCTCTACGCACCTCCACTTCGCTGGAGGATTGCCCAGCACTCGAAGCCCTCGCCGCCCAGACCACCATCGGACTCGAACCCGGCGAACAGGGCAACCGCGTTCTGCTCGACGGCGCGGATGTGACCACACTGCTCCGCGATCAAACCGTCACCGATGCCGCCTCCCGCGTCAGCGTCTGGCCTCCCATCCGCGCTTGGATGGTCCGCCAGCAGCAGCAACTCGGCGTGCAGGGTGGCGTCATCATGGAAGGCCGCGATATTGGCACCGTCGTCTTCCCCAACGCCGAAGTAAAAATCTTCCTCGATGCGGCCCCTGAAGTCCGCGGCATCCGCCGTTACGACCAGATGGGTCCCAACCAGCAGGTTCTTCCCGAGGAAGTGATCCGCGACCTGCGCGAGCGCGACCACCGCGACCGCAACCGCGCCGATTCCCCTCTCCGCCCCGCCGACGATGCCGTGCTGCTCGACTCCACCAACATGAGCCTCGAAGAAGTCGTCCGCACCGCCGAGTCCATCGTGCAGACCTTCCTTGACCGCAAATAATCTGCTTTTTAGAGCAGTAAAAAACCGGGCGTCTCGCGCAATCGAGAGACGCCCGGTTTTTTCTTGCTCAGAAAAGGAACTTGAGCGCGAACTGAAGCTGGCGCGAGGTGGTGGCTGTAGCGGTCATCACGCCCGCAGTGGGAGAGACAACAGTTGCGGCCGTGAGGCTGGAGGGCGTGGGCCCGCTGCTAAGCACGATAGGGCTGGGAGTAGTGAAGTTGGTGTGGTTCAGCAGGTTGAAATACTCGATGCGAAACTGCGAGCGGAGGCGTCCAAAGACAGCCGTGTTTTTGATGAGTGAGAGGTCCACGTCGGAGAGTCCAGGTCCGGTCAGCGAGTCACGGCTGGCGTTCCCGAAGGTGCCGGGAGCAGGAGCCTCAAAGGCGTTGGGGTTGAACCACTGAGCTGCGGTTTTGGGGTAGAGATTGCCCTTGAAGGCAGGATTCAGTTGCGGACGGGCGGGGTTGCGCGAATCGCCGTTGCCGGTGGGGTTATAGCCAAGCTGAGGAGAAAACGGAAAGCCGCTCTGGACGGTGGCGATGCCGCTCAGGCTCCATCCAGCAATGAACTGCTGGGCCGTGGGTGCGGTGTGGGCAAAAAGAGCGTGGCCGTGGCCAAAGGGCAGATCGAATGTGCCGTTGATGGCAGCTGCGTGAGTAATGTTGGTGGCGGCGCGACCGTAATCCACCTTGGGATTGCCGGGGAAGGAGACAAAGGCTGGAGTGTTCGAGCTGACGCTGGTATTCCAGGCCGAGCCGTCGTCCAGGTTTCTGGACCAGGTGTAGACCCCGCGCAACTGGAAGCCGTTGGCGAACTGGCGATGAGCATCAACTTCAAGCGCGTGGTAATTGCTGATGCCCTCCGAGACCCAGGAGGTGGAATTGGCGAGCTTGGGATTGGCCAGCGTGGTCGTCGGATAGTAGACGGTGCCTGCGGGAATTGCAGTTGGGCAGGCGGCCGTGGGGCAGACCTCCGAGGCCGGCGTGTTCTGGTCCACGGAGAGGATCTGATGATAGCCGTGAGATCCGACGTAGCTGAGCGTCAGCGTGGTGCGCGGAGCAATCTCCTGCTCCACTTTGAGGGTCCAGGCCAGCACCGTGGGGGTATTGATGTCGCGCTGCACGTTACTGGGAGAAACCTTTCCGCCCGCCGCCGTGGGCAGTGAGAGCGCGGTCAGGTTGGCGACGGTGGTGTTGCTGTATGAGAGCGTGGTGTTATACGGAGCGGCCTGGTCCAGGCGGTAATCAAGCGTATCCAGAAGGGCGCGGTGCAGGCCAAAGGAGCCTTTGATCGCGGTTTTCGCGTTGCCCAAGAGGTCGTAGGCAAAGCCGACCCGCGGCTCGGGCATGAAGGTGGCGCGGTTATTGGAGAGCGCGGAACTGCCGACGGTGGGGGTGGTATTGAAGACGCCCGCAGTGAAATCGTAATTCGAGGCGCGACCCTGGGCCTCGTTCCATCCGTTGGTGGATTCAACGCGAAGTCCGGCGCGAATCTCCAAACGGGGAACCGGCTTCCAGGCATCCTCAATGAAGCCCGCCGAGAACAGCGAGCGCCAGCCCAGTTCGGTAGGCGAGGGCACGATCGTGTACTTGGAAACGGTTCCGGCCTCGAAAGCTGCGAGTGTCGAGAAGGAAGCCTGCCCATACTGATTCTGCGCGAGAAAGTCGTTGGACTGAAGCCGCTGCAACCACACTCCCGCCTCAACCTGATGATGACCGCGTGTCCAGTAAATGTGATCGTCAACGGTGAACAGGTTGCGGGCGGTCTGGTTGTTGCTGCCGGTGTTTGCGCCGGCCAGCGTGATCTGTGATGCACCGTTCGAGGCCGTGCTGCCCGCAATGACGATGGCCCCGATGGGAGCGTTGGCAACCCAGCCGGGAACGTTGCCCGCCACCAGGCTATTGAAGAGGAAGTCGGCGCGTGAGTAGCCAAAGCGCAGAGTATTCAGCAGGGTGGGCCTGAGGACGCGCTGCTCCTGTGCGCTGAGAACCTGCTCGCGGAGGCGCTCGTAGATGGAGGCGTAGGGGTTGGCGGAGGGAGTCGTGGCGTCGCTATCGTCGATGGTGTAGACGGCGAAGAACAGGTCTTTGTCGGAGAGGTTGGAGTCAACGCGGGAGGTAGCGAAGTCCTCGCGCACGTGCTGCGAGGGGCTGGAGAAGGCTTCGGCGATTCCCTGCCCCAACTCAACCGTTCCGGTCGGCCACAGGGCCAGCAGAGGCTTCACGCTGGAGACTGCGGCGGCCCGTGCTGCTGCATCTGGAACAAAGGTGAAGTCGCTCAGGTCGAGATGCTGGCGATAGCCCTCGTAGTTCATAAATCCGAAGAGCTTGTCGCGGCGAATCGGTCCGCCCAGCGCCGCGCCGAAGTCGTTGCGCTGAAAGGGCGCGATCTTGGCCTGGTCGAAGTAGTTCCGGGCATCGAGAGCACTGTTGCGGAAGAACTCGTACAGCGAGCCGTGCAGCGCGTTGCTGCCGGAGGCAGTGATGATGGAAACTTGCGCGCCAGTACGCTTGCCATAGTTGGCACCGTAGGTGTCGGCCACTACGTTGAACTCGCGGACCGCCTCCACGCCCAGCAGTTGGCCGCTGGTGCCGCCGGGGGTCACGTTGATCAGCGATGCCCCCGTGTATTCGATGCCATTCAGCAGGAAGAGATTGTCCTGCGGGCGACGGCCGGAGATGGAGTACATATTGCCGACCGAAGAGTTCGAAGAACCCACACCGCCCGAACGCTGCGTCGTGTAACTGACCGAAGCAGGATTGAGTTGGAGCAGTTGATCGAAGCTGCGGCCATTGAGCGGCAGTTCCTTCACTTGCAGTTCATTGACCAGTCCCTGGGATTGCAGGGTCGAGGTATCCACGCTGATAGGCGTGTCCTGCACCGTGACCACCTGCTGATCGCCGCCGACCGTGAGGGCCAGATGAAGATGAATGCTCTGTCCAACAGTCAGGGCAATTCCGGTGCGTTGCAGCGGCGCAAAACCTTCGCGCGTGACGGAAATGGAATACGAGCCGACGGGAACGGACGGCGCGGAGAATTCGCCGTTGCCCGCGGTCAGCAGACGACGCTCGCTTCCGGTCTCTTCGTTGTGGAGTACCACCTGCGCGGAGACCACGGCGGCGTTGCTGGGATCGACGACCTCGCCGGCGATGGTGCCGCCCACCAACTGCGCGCGGCAAGTCAGCGCGGAGGTCAGCAATGTGACGAAAAGCAAAAAGAGGCGAATGGATGCGGAGATTCGCAATGTGCGCATGAACAGGCTCCTGAAATGTGACTGCGATGGTTTTGAGTCCCCCACCGGCTTTACCGACCCGCGGCGTTTGGAACTGGCGTTTGGAACTGTAGCGCTGACCTCCTGGTCCACGTCAGCATCTTTGTAGAAAGAGGGGAAGCGAGTGAGTCAGCGACAACAACAACAGGCAGCGCGCAACGAGGTGCGAGCGGAGAGACGAAGGGATAAGGGAAGAAAAGTCAAGAGACTCGAACTCCGAATTGCCTTGTGCTGGGGAACAGAATCACGACCGGAGGAAGATGCGGCGGTGAAGGATGAGCTTAGAGTGAGCGCGAACAACAACAGCTCGCGTGCGCCGGGGAGGCACAACAACAGAGGGTCGATTGGCTCGAAAGCAACATCATATTTTGAAGATAGCACACAACCGGCGAGGGGGCTTGTCAGTGGCAACCAGGATCGTTGAAAGTTGCGACCCGACTGTTTCTTTCCAGAATCAACAAGTTTCTATAGCTGCGGTGAACTCCGCGAGCACAGCATCCGGCACTGAAGGCATTGCGCCGCGCTGGCTCGCAACCCAACTCCCCCAGCGGTTCCCGGCTTCATTGATGGCGGCCAGTGGGGCGTGGCGCAGCAGGTAGTGAGTCATGGCGGCGGTAAATGCGTCGCCTGCGCCAACGGTATCGGCAACCTGAACGGGTGTGCCAGGATGCTCGTCGAAGGCCTCACGAGTGACCAGCAGACTGCCACGCGCGCCACGCGTGACGGCGACCATGCGCAGGGCAGGAAACTCGCTCAGCAGACGCTCCGCGCCCTGGCGCAAATGCTCCGCACACTCGCACCCCGGCAGGCCAAGCAGCGAAAAAACCTGCGGCAGCTCGGCATCGTTCATCTTGAGCACAGTGGCCATTTCGAGCGACTCTTCAATCACTTCGCCAGAGAAGAACGGCTCGCGCAGATTCACATCGAAGACCCGCAAGCATTGCTCGGAGGTCTGCGCCACCAGGGCCTGAATGGTCTGTCGAGACTGTGGCTGGCGCTGGGCCAGCGTGCCGAAGCAAAGGGCGCTGGCACGCTCCGCCAATTGCACCCATTCGTCGCAAAGTTCAAGACAATCCCATGCGGCGGGCAGATGGATGGTATAACTCGGCTGACCTTCTTCGAAGGCCACAGTCACTCGGCCGGTCTCCTGCGTTGGGTCTACCTCCAGATAACTGGCATCGACCGGGAGAGTATTCAGTTGCTCAATGGCATTGCGGCCCAGATCGTCGCGGCCAATGCGGCTGAGGATCGCCGCATGATCGCCCAACTGCGCGGCCATCACCGCAAAATTGGCGGGCGCGCCGCCCAGCCGCGAGCCATCCGGCAGTAAGTCCCACAGTAACTCGCCAACCCCAAGAATCAGATGCGGTTCGTACACGGCCTATCTCCCGCTTGACTCTTTGATGCGGCCTTGCCCATCCAGCGCCACATCGAACAGTCTTCATGATTTGCCGACGCGTACTCGCCGTCCGGCTGATTGGCTAATATTCTATAGTCTGCGATTGCGTCGGCCTTGGAGCGCATCACTTCACCGTGAAAGAGGCGCACAAAACCCTTGCGCGTTTCCAGAACAGCCTCTTGCTCGTTGTTGACGTAGAGCAGGTCGAGTTGACCTGCGCGCAGAGCAAAATTTTCACTCCATGCATCCAGCAGGCGGCGCATCACCGCCGCTCCAAAGGGGTTGAAGAGGAAGGCAAGGCAAGGCCCATCGGGCGGCGTGAATTCTACAGCATCGCCGCAGACGATGCGCATCGGCGCGCGCGCGCGACCGGAGACGCGCCAATGCATCAGATTTTTCTGCGCGATGCGCGCCAGCGTGGGATGCAACTCGATCCCGACCACTTCGCGGAAGGGAGATTCTGCGGCCAACAACAGCGCGCGGCCCATTCCGGCGCCCACGTCGATGAAGGTGAAATCAGTGATAGGCGCGGCGGGCTTGCTCTTTTGCCAGCGGCTGACAAGCGCGCGAAAGACCGAGGGGGCGACGCCGTAATAAGCCGTATTATGGCGGTCGTGGCGATGGCCGCTCTTGAGGTCGCGGCCCGCAATGAGTCCACTGGTGCGCACCTCGTGCGCTACGTCGAAGGGATGGCGCGTGTAGCCATCCCTGACGGACAACCCCGGCAATAGCTTGCGACTGGCCCGAGCGGGCGGGCCAGCCTTCTTCTTTTGCGCTTCAACGCTCACGATTGAACCTTGCCAGCCTGTGGTGAAAGTCCGGTTTTGAAAGGGCACGGCTTTAGCCAGACCACAAATGCAACAAAATAAGCGACGGGCTTCAGCCCCTGCTGAACTTGCCCAACCCACTCAACCTGGATTCAGCCCTTCTTCGGCGGCCTGTTTCGCTGCGGAGGGACGGCTTTCTAAGGATTTCAACTCTCACCAAAAGCTGCTATGCGGTCACAATCTCGCTGAAGTCCGCGATGCCGGAAAACTCGCGCAGAACCTGATCAATCAAGGCCAAATGCGCGCCACGAAGCGCGGGATCGGGATCGAGGACCATGACCTTATCGAAGAAGGCATCCACGACGGGGCGAAGGGTCGCAATAGCTTCCAGCGCCTGCCCGTAAAACCGCAACTTACGTAGTGCAGCCACTTCCGGTGCCAGCAAACCAGCCGCATCGGCAAGCTGTTGTGCTTCGGGCGACAGAACAATCCCCGACGCTGCCTGGAGGCCAAATCCCTTCTCTTCAGCCTGACGCAGAATATTCTTGATGCGCTTGAAAGCCGCTGAAATCGCGGCGAAATCGTCAGACTGACGCGCCGCTGTCAGTGCTTCGGCGCGCGCAATCGCATCGCGCACATCGTCAGCCCCGGCGGCCAGCACGGCATTCACCACATCATAGGCAAAGCCGCGCACATCCTTGAGATAGAAGTTGAGGCGCTCGCCGAGAAAGGCTGCAACCTGATCCTTGTTCGCGCCTTCTGCGGCGCTGGCATCAAGCACATTGCTCAAATGCAGCGGCAATCCCGACTCGGCGAGAATCTTGACAATGGAATTGGCGGCGCGGCGCAGTGCGAAGGGGTCTTTCGATCCCGTGGGCGCGGAGCCTATGCCGAACATCGCGACAATTGTCTGAATGCGATCCGCGAGGCCGAGCAACTGTCCTTCAACGGTTTCAGGAATAGCGTCCTCGATGGAGGCGGGAAGATACTGCGAGTAGATCGCCTTGCCGACCGTCTCGCCCAACCCCTGCGCCTGCGCATAGAGTCCGCCAATGACTCCCTGTAACTCAGTAAACTCCTTGACTAACTCGGCGGTGAGATCGGTTTTGGCCAGCTCGACAGCCTTTAGTAGCGCGGCTTCGTCCAGCACAACGCCAGCCGCCTGCACGGTCGCAGCCAATGCTTTGGCGACGGCGAGATTGCCCTGAGTCTTCCAGTGGTAACTTCCCAACTCTTTCTGGAACGTTACATTTTTCAAGCTTTCGACGCGCTCTGCGAGTGGAATCTTTTGGTCAAACTCCCAGAAGAACTGGGCATCCTTGAAGCGAGCGCGCAGCACACGGGCATTGCCGTGGCGGATGATCGCTTCGCCCTCGGCATCGACCTGCGTATTGAGCACTGTGAGGAAGTGCGGGGCAAGCTTTTTGTCCGCGCCTTCAACGGCGAAATACTTTTGGTGGTCGCGCATCACGGTCACCAGGACTTCTTCGGGCAGAGCCAGATACTCCGGCTCAAAGTTACCCAGCAGCACGGTAGGCCACTCGGTAAGATGCACAACAGTCTCGATCAGCGCCTCATCCTCGCGCCAGCGCGCGCCTGCCACGGTGCGCGTCGCGGCATCCAGAGCCTTGCGAATGGACTCACGGCGTTCAGTCACGTTTACCGCGACAAATGCGCCGCGCAGCTTTTCGGAATAGCTCTTGGGCGCATCAATCACCACGGCGGACTCACCGTGCAGGATGCGATGCCCACGGCTCGCATTGCCCGCCTTGATTCCGGCAATCTCCAGCGGAACGACGGCAGCGTCAAGCAGCGCGACCAGCCAGCGCAACGGGCGCACAAAGCGCTCCGGCTTGCCTGCGCGCCAATACATATTTTTAGCCCAGTAAAGGCCGAGCACTTCCTTGGGTAACTCGGAAGCGAGTAACTCCGAAGTGATGCGTCCCTGGCGTTTTACTGTAGCGCCAACATACTCACCCTTGGCGTTGGTGACTTTCTGCAGCGCGGAGACAGGAACTCCAGCTTTTTTTGCGAAGGCTTCGGCAGCCGCAGTGGGCGCATCGTCCTTGAAGGATACCTTCCACGACGGGCCGGTCAACTGCTCCTCAATATCGGCCTGGCTGGCCAACACGTCTTCCACCAGCACGGCCAAACGCCGCGGAGTCGAGTACGTGGTCACCTTGGCCGCAGCACCCAGCAGGCGCTCGCGTGTGAGCAGTTCATTCACCCGGCGGCCCAACTCAGCCTCAGCCCCGGCAATCATGCGGGCGGGAACCTCTTCCAGCCCTATCTCCAACAAGAAATCCGCCATAACGTGAGTATCTTTCTGCAATGTTGAAAACCGCAATCAGTTAGCTCTTCACCGTCAACTATCAACTGTTAGCTGGCAGCTATGCAATCACCTGCTGGGCCGCATAGACTTTAGCCGCGCCAACGGCCAGGGTACGAATGCGTCCGATCATGCCGACGCGCTCCGTCACGCTGATTGCGCCGCGCGCATCCAAAAGATTGAACAGATTCGAGCATTTCAGCGCTAGTTCATACGTAGACAGCAGCGGGAAACGGCGCTTCTCCGCGGCCGTTGCATCTTCTTTGGCCAGCAGGGCATTGGCCTGTGCCAGCAGGGCCTGCGCCTCGGCTTCATACAGGCGAAAATGCTCCCATAGCTTCTCCACATCGGCGGACTCGAAGTTATAGACCGAGTACTGTAACTCCTCGGTGAGTCTTACATCGCCGTAAGTCACTTCCGCGCCAGTTTCCGGGTCGCGCGCCCACACAATATCGTAGATGGAATCCACATCTTGCAGAAACCCTGCGATGCGTTCCAGACCATAAGTCAGCTCGGAGCAGATCGGGTCCAAGTCCAAGCCGCCGCACTGCTGAAAGTAAGTGAACTGAGTAATCTCCAGGCCGTCCAGCATCACCTGCCAGCCCACGCCCCATGCGCCCACCGTGGGGCCTTCCCAGTTATCTTCCTCAAACTTCAGATCGTGCTTGCTCAAGTCGATGCCGATAGCTTCCAGCGACTTGAGATACAGCTCCTGCACATTGACCGGCGGCGGTTTCAGAATCAACTGAAACTGCGTATGCCGGAACAGGCGGTTGGGATTCTCGCCGTAGCGACCATCTGCCGGACGCCGCGAGGGCTGCGCATAGCCGACGCGATAGGGCTTTGGCCCCTGTACTCGCAGAAATGTCTCCGGGGCCATGGTTCCCGCGCCCACTTCCACGTCGTAGGGCTGCTGCAGAATGCACCCGCGCTCGGCCCAAAAGGCCTGCAATCGGAACAAAAGCTCCTGAAAGGTGAGTGCGGTCGGTTTCAGAGGAGTTGCGGATTCGGAAATAGGCACGTGATAATCTCTCTCGACGGAACTTTCCCGATTTTAACAGCCCGACACAAGAATGCGTCTGGTGAAATCGGAGAGAAGGGGCTGGGGAACCGGCGTCGGTCTGCCTGCGTATCAGTATTTCGAGCGCCCTCCCTCGGCGACAAAAACGCTATGCAGAATTTTTCAGATACTCTCGGTCAGGTCTACCGCGCCATCATGGCCAACAAACTGCGCACTTTTCTGACCATGTTCGGAATTGCGTGGGGAGTTGGCTCGCTGTTGGTGCTGGTGGGGTTGGGCGAAGGCTTCCGCAACGGCCAGCACCGCGAGTTGGCCGAGTTGGGCAACGATCTGGTGATGGTCTTCAACGGCACCATTCCCGCGCTCGCCAACCAGCATACCGGCATGCGCCCGTACGAACTGACGCTGGGCGACGAAGCCGCAATACGGCGACTGCCGGAGGTGCGCGCGGTCACCGATGAACTGACCCGCAACGACCTCTACGAGGTCAGCCAGTGGAGCAATACCTCAAGCCACGTAATGGGCACCGAGTCCAACTACACGACTGTCCGCTTCATTCCGCTCGCGACCGGGCGCTTTATCAGCGACAAGGACATGAACGAGCGGCGACGGGTTGCCGTGCTCGGCTCCAAGGCGGCCACGCTGCTGTTTCCGGGGCGGCCGTTGCTGGGCGAACTGATCACCATCAACGACGTCAGCTTTACAGTGATCGGTAGCGTAAAGTCCATCGGCCATGGCGACAACGAATACGACAATCAGAAGGTTTATATCCCGGTCACCACCATGATGGAGTTGTTCCCGTTCAAGGGGCAGAACGTGCCTCGCGATGCGTTGACCTCGATCCAGTACCAGCCAACCAACAAGGGAGACGCTGTCGCCGCCAAGGCCGCCGTGCATCGCGTGATTGCAGAGCGGCACGGCTTCGATCCTTCGCTCACCGACGCTTTCATGGAGTATGACACCATCAAGGAAGAGAAGATGGTGGGCGCGATCTTCGATGCCATGGACGTATTTCTGGGCGGCGTGGGAATTGTCACATTGGCTCTGGGAGCAATGGGTATCGTCAATATCATGCTGGTCTCCGTGAGCGAACGCACCCGAGAGATTGGCTTGCTCAAGGCCATCGGCGCCACCAAAAGCAGCATTCTGGCACAATTTTTCTGGGAGGGCCTGCTGCTGACCGGCATCAGCGGCTTGATTGGCATTGCCGTCTCCGGGGCTTTCATGGGATTGCTGCAAGCGCTTCTCACCGGCAAGGTGCAAGGCTTCGATCCGCCGCGGCTGGTCCCATGGTCGGCGGCGCTGGCGCTCGGTTCACTGGTGTTCAGCGGTGTGGTCGCAGGGCTGTACCCGGCCAGCAAAGCCGCATCGCTGGACCCCATCGAGGCACTGCGGCGGGAGTAGCGGAAGCAGTGGTCAGTTTTCAGTGGACAGTGGTCAGTTTGTGCCGACCATACGGATTAAGAAAGTTTTTCTCTGTCCACTCCTGGCAGTCAACTGACCACTGAAAACTGACCACTGAAAACTGACCACTGAAGAAAGGGAACCATGCTCAAAGACATACTCGGCCAGGCCTGGGAGGCGATGCTGTTCAATCGGCGGCGCACACTGATCACCATGATCGGCATGGCGTGGGGCATTGCCACGGTGGTGCTGCTGCTGGCGTACGGGGCGGGATTCAGCCGCGCCTTCGAGAACATCTTTGCCCAATGGGGAACGAACACCATCGGCTTCTTTCCCGGTCGCACCACCGAGCAAGCCGGCGGCGACAAGGCCGGCGTAAAAGTGCGCCTGACGCTGGACGATGTGGATCGGGTCTCAAACGACGTTCCCGGCATCGTACGCATCTCGCCGGCGCAATACGCCACCGCGACGGTACAGAACGACTTGCATACCTATTCGTGGTCAGTGGCCGGATCGAGGCCGGTTTTTCAGGATATTTTCAAGCTGGATCTCGATCAGGGACGCTTCTTCAACGGCGCTGAAGATCAGCAGCGGGCGCACGTCTGCGTGTTGGCCTCGGAGGCTAAGACCAAGCTGTTCAGCAACGGATGGGCGCTGGGCGAGTCGGTACGGCTGAACGGCACCATGTTCACAGTGATCGGGGTGCTGGCGCCCAAGATGCAGGAGGGCAATGACGATTCGAACCGCACCGTCTATATCCCCTTCAACACCATGAGTGACCTGAAAGATACCACGTATCTGGACGGGGTCTGGTTCAGTTATCGCGGCGACAACGAGTTGGTGGAGAAAAGCCTGCGCGAGACGATGGGCGTGGCGCACCACTTTCGGCCGTCCGACCATCAAGCTCTCCATGTGGCCAACCTGATGACCCAACTGCGCCAGTTCCGCATCCTGTCCGTGGCCTTGCAGATTCTGCTCTCACTGGTGGGCGCGCTGACGTTGGGCATCGCGGGCATCGGCTTGATGAACATCATGCTGGTCAGCGTACAGCAGCGAACCCGCGAGATCGGCATTGAGAAGGCTCTGGGCGCGCAGAAGAGGCACATTCTGCTGCAATTTATGGCGGAAGCCCTGGCCATCACCGCCGTCGGTGGCGCGGTCGGCATCGCGCTGGCTTACGCGGTTTCAGCGTTGGTGGGGCGCATCACCTTCTACAGCGCGATGGCCACCCACGCCGAAAACGGCGATATTCAACTGTTGATCTCACCGACTTCGGTGATTGTGGCCACCGTGATTCTGATCATTACCGGGCTGGTCAGCGGCATGATTCCTGCCATCCGCGCCGCCAATCTGGACCCCATCGAGGCGCTGCGCTACGAGTGACATCTGTAGCGTGGACCTCCTGGTCCACGCCCGTTCCTTTCCAGCTTCACCGATCCACGAGGGGCGGTTACCCCAGGCACCAGAAAAGCGTTCAAACCACACAAGCCGGGTGCCCCGCTTTTGGGCACCTGGGAAACCTCCGAACCCCATCCGCCCAGTTACCCGCTCCAACCGCAATCCCGCCGGTGCCCCTGTCCCGCGCCACCAGCCGCCCCGCAGGGTCGGCCTGATACTCGCTCACATCACCGCAAACCTGCCAAAACAGCATAGGCCACCACCGTCTCGCCCGGTTCGCCTAACTCGCTCAGCAGTTGCTCCTCCAGCTCATGCGCCACCGGCATCTCGCAGGCTGCAACCACCGCTTCTTCCGCGCCGACAAAGCATAACTCGCAGTGGCCCAGCCCCTCTTCCATGCGCACCGGCGGGCCAAAGACCCGGCAGGTCATCGGTCGCCATGCGTACAGATCGCAGCGGCCTGTCGCTGGATTCAGCACTGGGCAGGCGGCTTCGTTGGCGAACTCCTCAAAGCGCTCCTGCTCCTCTTCCGTCTCGCCCAGCAGCCCGGTCGCGGCATCTCCTGGAAACTCAGGCGCAAACTCGGCGATCCACGCCGCGGCCCGCCGTGCAATCTCGGCGGCCAGCGCAGGTTCAGCGCCGCGCAGCGCCTCCATTCCGGCCCGCAGCCGCCGAGCATCCAGAGCATTCAGCGCAAAGGCTCCGTGGCAGCACTGCGTACAGCCCGGCCCGCACTTCAGCCACGCACCCGCAAGTCGCGCCGCATCAACCAGCGCCGCATCCATGATTTGAATCAGTTCGGTGTCACCCGCAGGAAGCCGCATCTCAGCAGAATACGTGAATTCGCTCTATGGCCGAATCTCGACCGGCGTTCCCACCGGAACCAGCTTCCATATCTCGTCGATCTCCTGGTCGGTGACCGCGATGCAGCCCAGCGTCCAGTCCTTCATTCGATGCGCCGCGCCGATCCAACCCTCGCCGTTCGGCAGGCCATGAATCATGATCGCACCGCCCGGCGCAACGCCCATCTTTGCCGCACGTTTGCGGTCCTCGGCGTTTGGATAGGACACGTGCAACGCCTTGTGATAATGGCTATCCGCGTTGCGCGCGTCAATCACGTAGTGGCCCTCTGGGGTGCGCGCATCGCCCTCCCGCTCCTTGGGTGCCAGCCCACCTTGCCCCAGAGCTACCTTGTAACTCCGGATCACCTTGCCCCCGGCCAGCAGCTCCATCCCATGATCCTTCTTCAGAATCAAGATCGAATCCGCCTTCTCCGTCGGTTGCTGCGTGTGCAGTTGCAAAACCGCCCAACCGCAAACAGTAACGGCCAGCGCCGCACCCGCCAGCCACTCCGCTCGTCCCCAGCGCCCGCCAAAAATTTTCATTGCAAGTAGACCGTCCCTCAGCGATTTAAGTCGTACCCTTTGGAAGCCGGACTTTCATCACAGGCCGTTAGCTTCGCATCCACTCGGGCAGTCCTGATGCAATGACCGTCCGCACTGCCTTCAGCAACTCCTCGCGGGTCTCGTAGTTGGCAGGCGAGATGGGCGCATGAAAGACCACGTGCGCGGTGCCGGGATGCAGCTTGAGGCTATGTTTGGCCATCATCGTCTCGGTACCGTAGATGGAGACGGGAATGCAGGGCGCGCCGGTCTGCTGCGCCAGATAGAACGGCCCTTTTTTGAAGGGCAGCATGCGCCCATCGCGGGAGCGCGTTCCTTCCACAAAGGTGGTGATGTGGACGCCATTCTCCAGAACGCGCTTGGCGGCAGCCACGCTTTCCTGTGCGCTGGCCGCATTGCCGCTGCGGTCCACGGGAATGAAATCAGCCAGCTTCATGCCGTAGCCCAGCGCGGGAATCTTCATGATCGACCGCTTGGTAAAGGCCGCCGTGCGCCCCGGCACGTTGGGAATCAGCGTCGGCGGGTCCAGATTCGAGACGTGGTTGGCCATGAAGATGCACGCCACGCCCGCCGGGATATTCTCCAGCCCTTCGACCTTGACGCGAATCCCAGCCAGCCAGAAGCTGATCCGCACAATCCCATTCGAGACGCGATAAAGCGGCATCACATTGCCGGTCAGCACCGCCAGAGGAATGAAGATCAGCGCCGCAGGAATGGTGAGCGCAACGATGGTACAAATCAAAATCAGTGCTGGAATCATGCCGTTGGTCCCTGGCCGTAAAATCGTTCTCTCAGCCGTGCGGGCAGTTTCTCATAGATGCCGTCGAAGCCGCCATTGGAGAGGATCGCCACTACGTCGCCGGGGTCCAGTTGCGGAACGATTCCATTCACGATTGCATCCACATCAGCGCATAACTCGGCTTTGGTTCCCGCTTCATTCAGCGCCTGCACCACTTCTTCCGGGTGCAACCGCTCGTCCTCAGGAATGCGGGCCTGCTGATAGACTCCGGCCAGCACCACGCGGTCGGCCAGGCGCAGGCTTTCAATCAGATCGTTGGCCAGCACCTTGCGCCGCAGCGTATTGGAGCGCGGTTCCAGCACGGCCCAGAGACGCCCTTGCGGATAAACCGCCCGCAAAGCCCGCAGCGTCTCGCGAATCGCGGTGGGGTGATGCGCAAAATCGTCGATCACCGTGATGCCGCCGATCTCCGCGCGCACTTCCAACCGCCGCTTTACGCTCTTGAAGGCCGCCAGCGCGCCCTTGATCGCTTCGACGGAGATGCCCTGCCCGAAGGCCAGCGCAGCGGCCGCCGTGGCGTTCAGCGCGTTATGCTCTCCGGCTAACTGCATCGCTAACTCGGCCCATAACTCGCCGCCGTGCCAAACTTCCCAGCGCGTCTGACCTTCCTGGTGGCGCAAATTGCGCAAACGCCAGTCGGCTGCCTCGGTAATTCCGTAGCGCTCCACGCGGCAGAGTGCTTTTTCCACGCACTCGCTCACGTTGGCGTTGCCGTCGTAGGCCACCAGCAGGCCTCGCCGGGGAATCAGATTTACCAATCGCTTGAAGGCCGTCTTCACCGCCGTTAAATCGGCGTAAATATCGGCGTGGTCAAACTCGACGTGGGTCAGAATCAGGCCGTCGGGGAAGTAATGCAGAAACTTGGGGCCTTTGTCGAAGAAGGCCGTATCGTACTCGTCGCCTTCGACAATGAAGGTGCGGGTGGAGCGCAATTGAAAGCTCGATCCAAAATTCTCCGCCACGCCGCCGATGAGAAACGACGGCTCCAGCGCTGCATTTTCGCGCGAAGCGTACTGATAGATCCAGGCCAGCATACTGGTGGTTGTGGTCTTGCCGTGGGTTCCGGCCACCACCAGCGACTCGCGCCCCAGAAGAAACTCCTCGCGCAGCAGGGCAGCCATCGAGGTAAACGGAATGCGCTCATCCAGAACGCGCTCGACCTCGGGATTGCCGCGAGAGAGCGCGTTGCCAATCACCACCAGATCCGGCGCGGGGTCCAGGTTCGCCTCCGCATAAGGTTCCAGCACCGGAATGCCCAAGCCGTCGAGCAGGTCGCTCATGGGCGGATAAGCGGCTTTGTCCGATCCCGTGATGCGGTGCCCGCGCAACTGCAACAGCCCCGCCAGCGAAGCCATCGCCGTGCCGCAAATCCCGCTCAAATGAATATGGCGAACTCTGGCTGCTATTCCCTGTTCCCTATTCCTTGTTCCCTGTTCTTTCACGCCTTCACCGCCGCTTCCATCAGATGCAGTTTTGCCTCTGCGCCCACCGTCAACTCGGCATCCACGCCCAGCGTCAACGTCACATTGGAGCGCGAAACGTGCCCGCAGCGCAGCCCAATTGCGATGGGGCCTTTGAAGTCGTCCAGGGCGCGCAGGATCGCCTCTTCCAGCAACTCCGGCGGCGCGCCCGGCGAGGTGCAGCCCAGCATCTCGCCAAAAACAATGCCGCGCACCCCCTCCAGCTTGCCTGCCTCGCGCAACTGCCACAGCATCCGGTCAATCTGGTAAGGCTTCTCGTTCACATCTTCCAGAAACAGCAGTTTGCCCTCGGTCTGCGGCTCGTAGGGCGTACCCAGCAGCGCGGTCAAAATGCTCATGCAGCCGCCATAGAGCGTGCCCCGCGCTCGGCCCGGCTGCAAACTCCGCATCCCCTCTGGTGCGCTGACCGAATACGGCTTGCCGCCGAGCGCTGCCTGCAAACTGGGCAGGTGTACGCCGTCTTCGCGCGCAAAATCCGCGGAGAGCATGGGCCCATGAAACGCGGGCAACTGAATCTGATCCAGCAGCCACAGTTGCAGCGCGGTCAGATCACTGTAGCCAATCAGCGGCTTGGGGTCTTCGCCGATCAGGTCAATGTCCAGATCTTCCAGCAGATAATTCGATCCGTAGCCGCCGCGTGTGCAAAAGATCGCGCGCACCTCTTCATTTTCAAAGGTGCGATGCAGGTCGCCCAGCCGCAACTCCGGCGAACCGGCAAAGTAGAGCGGTCCGCGCGCCAGCACGTGCTCTCCAGCCTGCGCGTCGTAACCCAGCTCACGCAACGCCGCAAATCCACGCTCCACGCGCTCCGCCTGAGGTGAAGAGGCCAGCGAAACCACGGCCACCTGCGCGTCCTGCGCCACCGCGCGGGGTTTCAGTAGTGTGCTCATGCGTAGGCCTCCCCCACGGCAATCAAACTTGCCGGTCCGGTCAGCCGCAACTCGGTTCCCACGCCCTCCCAGCTCACCGTCTGCGCTCCGCCGGGAGCAACCACGGTCAGCGGCGACTGGCAACCCCGGAACGCCAGCGTAGCCGTCGCCGTCGCGGAACTGCCCGTCCCCGAAGAGGTCGTCGGTCCCACGCCGCGCTCGAAGATGCGAATCTCAATCTCCGTTGCGCTCACCACGCGCGCAAATTCCACGTTCGTCTGCTGCGGAAAATCCGCATGAAAGCAGATCGCCTTGCCAACCTCCTGCCAGGCGCGACCCGCAACGGTGAACTCCGCGTTCTCCACCACAATCACAAAATGCGGATTGCCGGTCGAGACCTCGGTGCCGCTGACTTGCAGCCCGTCGGCCAGGGTGACAGTGCGCGGCGCAAAGCTCGGAATGCCCATCCCGGCAGTCACTTCCACAGTGAACTCGCCCTCCGCGCGCAGCGCATTGATCTGGCAGACCCGCGCGCCCGCATCGGTCTCAATGGTGACCGCGTCGCCCGGAATCAGATCCCGTTCCCGCGCCATCCATGCGGCCACGCAGCGCGTGCCGTTGCCACTGATCTCGGCAATCGAGCCGTCGGCGTTGTGCAGCCGAATGCGCCCCTCTTTGGGGCCGGTCCAAGCGAAAAACTCCACGCCGTCCGCGCCCACACCGGTATTGCGCGGACACAACTGCCGCGCTAGCTCCGCCCAATTGCGCCCCTCGGCCGCCTCTTCCGTCACCACCAGAAAATCGTTGCCACAGGCGTGTGCTTTTGTATAGGAAATCAATCTTCCTCCGGATCGTAATAGCTGAAAATTGCATTGATGGCGGGTTCAGTCTGAAGTTTTTCGCGTAGCCGCTGGTGTTGCCGCCGCGAAGTGGTCAGCGGAAAGCTCACGCGCTGCAAATCGCCAATGCTGCTGGTCTCTATGTTGCTCAGCCGCTGCCCGGCCGCATCCATCGCGTCCAAAATCGAGGACAAGATGAGTTGCTGGTCCACTCCACGCGCTTCGTAGACCATCGAGTAAACCTTCAGGTTGGCGCGCCGCTCCAGCAGCCCCACCAACTCCAGCGCCGCAACCACAATCGCCGCCGCCGCCACCGCCGGCGCATACAATCCCGCGCCGCAGGCCATGCCGATCGAGGCCACCACAAAAACCGTCGCCGCACTGGTCAGCCCGTTCACCCGGCTGCGGTTGTGCATGATCAGCCCAGCGCCCAGAAATCCGACCCCCTGCACAATATTCGAGGCAACGCGGCCTTTGTCCAGATTTCCGTCGCCCGCCAGCACCGCCGACAGCAGCGTAAAAAACGCCGCGCCCATGCAGATCAGCAGGTTGGTCCGCACTCCGGCGGCCTTGTGGTTCAATTCGCGGTCCAGCCCGATCAGGCCGCCCAGCAGGCAGGCCACCAGCAGGCGACCCACGGCTCCGTTCAGCACCACAATCTGTTGCAGTTGGTCGAAAGCCAGAGGTTGTGCGAAGGTTATCGTCATAGAGCGCCCTTGCCCGATGCTATCACCGCGTGGGCAGATTTGTTGCAGCGTCCGGTACAGCCTCCCGCGTCTCCCACCACGCGTCGAAGGCCGCCAGCGAGCGCTCGCATTGCAGGCGATGCCGTTCCTTTTTGTCCCGCACCTTCTTGCGAATCTCTTCGTCCAGCGGCTCAATCAAATCGAAGGTCACATTGGCCGGCTGAAAATGCTTGGGATCGGCATGCGTAATGTAATGCACCAGCGAACCCAGCGCGCAGGCTCGTGGCGCGGGCACAGGCTGATGCCCATGCGCGATCTGCGCCGCATAAAGCCCTGCCAGCAGCCCGGTCGCGATGGATTCCGTATAGCCCTCCACCCCGGAAAGCTGACCCGCGAACAGCAGCCGAGGCTCCATCCGCAGTTGCAGCGTCTCCTCCAGCAGCAGCGGGGCCTGCACGTAGGTATTGCGATGAATCTGCCCGTAGCGCAGGAAATTCGCTTTCTCAAGACCCGGAATCAGCCGCAGCACCTCGGCCTGCGCGCCGAATTTCAAGTGATTCTGAAAGCCCACCAGGTTATAGCTGTCGGCGCGCAGATTTTCCTGGCGCAGTTGCACCACCGCCCACGGCGTTTTGCCGGTGCGTGGATCGCGCAACCCCACTGGCTTCATCGGGCCGAAGCGCAGCGTATCGCGCCCGCGCCGCGCCAGCACCTCGATCGGCAAGCAGCCCTCGAAGTAATCCAGCTTCTCCCACTCCTTGGCCTCCGCAGGCTCGGCGGCCAACAGCGCGTCCAAAAAGCGGTCGTACTCCACGCGGTCCATCGGGCAGTTGATGTAGTCCGGCGTTCCCTTGTCCCAGCGCGCGGCCAGGTACACCCGCTCCATATCGATGGTGTCCGCCTCAACAATGGGGGAAATCGAGTCGTAAAAGGCCAGGTGCGCGCTGCCCGTGATGCGCTGGATTTCGGCGCTGAGCGCGTCCGAAGTCAACGGCCCCGTAGCCAGAATCGTCAGGCCGTCGGCAGGGGCCAGATGAGTGACTTCCTCGCGGATCACGCGAATATTCGGCTCCGCCGCAATCGCCTCATTGACCAACCGGGAAAACTCGACGCGATCCACGGCCAGCGCGTGCCCAGCGGGAACAGCGGTCTGGTCCGCAAAGCGAAGCAGCGCCGAACCGGCCCGCCGCATCTCCTGTTTCAGCAGCCAGGGCGCGGTATTTGGTGACTCGCTCTTCAGCGAGTTCGAGCACACCAACTCCGCAAAATCCGTGGTCTGGTGGGCCGGGGTCAGGCGCGGCTGTCCGTCAATCAAAGCGCGCATTTCGTACAAATCAACTTCGCAGCCAAGCCCTGCCGCCGTCAGCGCGGCCTCTGGCCCGGCCAGCCCCCCGCCGATCACCCGAATTCTAGTTTTGGAGCCGTCCGTACCTCGATTGGTCATGCTTCTATTTTAGTGTGTGATACAGGCCACAAAGAGCCGGGTTGGAGGCACAATACCATGAGATGATCGATAAGACAGCGAATCGTGCAAGAGCGTGCCGCTGTTGGCGCTCTGGCGGGCGCAATCCTGAACAACCGATTTTTTTAGAGCGAGCGGGCAGCTAGTCTGTCGCCGCTCCCAAGGAGACGAAGATGAAACGCACCATTACACTCTGGCTCGGCATGATCGCATTCGCCCTGCTGCCCGTGCTGGCGCAGACCCCCGCGGCAGCTCCCAAGGCTACCGGCAAGATCAGCGGCCGCGTCATCAATGCCGACGGCATTCCCGCAACCAAGGGTACCGTGAGCCTGTCCAACGACGGTGGTATGAACCAGAAGTTCGTTTTCAAGGTCAACGATTCCGGCGACTACTCCGGCGAGGCAACTCCCGGAACCTACGATGTGGTCTTCCGCGCACCCGAGACCCCTGCCGACAAACTGGTGGACAAGATCGATAACGTCAAGATCGTCGCCGGCACCGAGAGAGTCCAGGATATCGATATGTCGCGCCCTGATTTCCTCGACAAGTTGACTCCGGAAGAGCGGAAGCAGCTTGAAGAAGTCAAGAAGAGGAATGCTGGCGTTCTGGCAGGCAATGCGGTCATCAAGCAAATCAACGGCGATCTGCGCGCCGTCACCCAGGATCAGGCCGACATCAAGAACGTTCATGCATCTGTAGTCGCGGATTTGGGCGCGTCTGCCTCTGCCGCGGATGTCAGAGCCAAGGAAGAAGAGATCAAGACCGCCAAGTACACGGAGATCGAGAATCTCATGCTGAAGGACTCCGCCGGCAAGCCCGATGCCTCGGTTCTCTGGGCGCAGTTGGGTGGAGCTCAGGTCGGCCTCAAGAAGTATGACGAAGCCCTCGTCTCCTTCAAGAAGATTCTGAGTAACGAAGCCGCATCCAAGAAGCCGGACGCCTCCCTTCAGGGGCTTGCCAATGCTGGCGTGGGCGAGGTCTATGCCCGCACCGGAAAGGCGGACGATGCTGCCGCCGCTTACGATGCCGCCGCCAAGATCAATCCCGCGCAGGCCGGGTTCTACCTGAAGAATGAAGCCGTCATTTTCTTCCAGGAGCACAACGGCGACGCGCAAGCAGCGGCCGCCGACAAGGCCATCCTGGCCGATCCGACGCTGGCGATTGCCTACTACCTCAAGGGCAACGGCCTGATCGGCAAAACCAGCGTTGACACCAAGACCAATAAGCTGGTTGCCCCTCCGGGATGCCTCGAAGCCTATCAGAAGTACCTCGATCTGCAACCGAACGGACAGTATGCCGGCGAAATCAAGGGCATTCTCGCTGGTTTCCAGGCCACTCTGCCGACCAATACCGCACCGACCAAGAAAAAGAAGTAATCGCACTCGTAAAGAGTGAGCAGAAAGGGCGCTTCCCAGCCGGAAGCGCCCTTTCTGCATTTCACCCCCCCCACCGGCTTCGCCGACCCGCGGCACATAAAACCGTAGCGCCGACCTTCCGGTCCACGTCCGTTTCTCCATAGTCCCTAAAATTGATCCTCTCCCCGCTGCTCGCAAACCGCTACAATCCAATCCATGCGTGCATCTGAACTGAGTTACGAGGCGGCTGTAGCGCTGGTGGCGGAGTTTGCCGAACGGCTTGCGCAAGCGTCGCACCCCACGGAATCCTTGCCTTTTTCCGCCGCTCGTGGCCGCATTCTGGCGCAGCCCCTCATCGCCGATCGCGACCAGCCTCCTTTCGCCCGTGCCACCCGCGACGGTTTTGCCTGTCGCGCCGCCGAGGCCGGCAACTGGCTCCCCATCCTCGGCCTCACCCCTGCCGGTCAGCCCCCCGCCGCACTGCTGCCGCCTCGCGCCGCCTGGGAGATCATGAACGGCGCGGCCCTTCCCCCCGGCGCGGATGCGGTTCTGAGTTACGATCAGGCGGAAACCTCTGGAGACCCCGCAAAGCGAAAAATCCGTCTGCTCGAAAATTACAAAATTAGACCTGGAAAAAACCTGGTCGCGGCAGGCGAACAAGCGCACACTGGCCAGCAGTTGCTCTCTGCCGGAACCAAACTGGGCGCGCTTCAGATTGCCTTGGCCTCCGCCTGCGGAGCCGCGGCGCTGCACGTCTTTGCCCGCCCGCGCGTGGCAATCCTCACCACCGGCGATGAGCTTGTACCGCCGGAGACTGAACCCGCCGCAGGCCAAATTCGCAACTCCAATGCCCCCATGCTAGCCGCAATGGTCGATGCGGCGGGCGGCGATCCCTGGATTCTCCCGCCCGCAGCCGACCATCCGGAAGCTCTCGATGCTGCCCTCGCCTCCGTCCTCGCCGCAGCGCCAACCGCCGACTTGCTCCTCGTCAGTGGTGGCCTCTCCTCCGGAAAATTCGATCTCGTCCAGCCTGCCCTGGCGCGTGCGGGCGCTCGCCTCCACTTCTCCGGTGTGCGGATGCAGCCCGGTCGCCCCACCGTCTTTGGTGAGTTACCCAGCCAGTCGCGCAGTCTACCCTTCGTCGCCGCGGCAGGCAATCCCGTCTCCGCTGCCGTAGCCTTTGCCGCTTTTGTCGCGCCGCTCCTCGCCGCTCTCGCGGGCCGGTCGGAATGCACGCCCCACTTCGCCCTCGCCCGCCTCGCCCAGGCCACAGAAAAGCACACCAAGCCCGGGCTTACCCGCTTTCTGCCCGCTCGCTGCTCCTTCACCGCCGAGGCCGCGCTCCCTTGGGTGGACCTGATCCCCTCCAACGGCTCCGGCGACTTGGTCGCCCTGGCCCAATCCAATTGCTTCGTCCTCGCGCCCCCTTCCGCCCAACGCATCAAAAAGGGCGCGACGGTCCGCATCGTGCGCTCTACTTGATCCTGCCCGCAATGGCTGCTGATTTGGCACACTATCCTTGCACTTTTACGGGTCCTGTAACAAGGGCACGGCTTCAGCCGGGCCACAAATGCAACAAAACAAACGTTGGGCTTCAGCCCCCTGCTAATCTTTCTCAGCCCACTTAACTTGGGTTCGGCCCTTTTTCCGCAGCCTGTTCAGACCGTACCCTTCAACTGTTCAAATGCGATTGCCCTGATGCATTCTCACGCTTTGAGGCCGAATCAAGAAAACTGTGCGAGGACTTGCCCAGGCGTGAGGCCGCGCTCGCGCAGGGTACGCAGGCTGAGCGCGTCGTGCCGCTTGGCCAGACGACGGCCCTCGGCATCAAGCACGAGGCGGCAGTGAAACCACTCAGGATTCTCATAGCCCAGTGCGCGGTTAAGAAAAATCTGGCGCGCCGTGGATTTCAGCAAGTCTTCCCCGCGCACGACTTCTGTCACGCGCATCGCGGCATCGTCCACCACGCAAGCCAGTTGGTAACTTGGAACGCCGTCGCGACGCCAAACCACAAAGTCCCCAAAGTCGCGACCAGCCAAGAAACGCTGCGGACCGAGGTTGCGATCCTCAAACTCGACAAGTTCACCATCAGGAACGCGGAAGCGCCAGTTGAGGCCTCGCGGAGATTCGCTCTGGCTTGCCTCGGCAGAGTGCCATTGCACCTCTGCGCGCTGCGGACGGCAGGTTCCCGGATAGACCGGTTCGTCGTCGAGAGGATCAGGCTGGAGCGCGGCGGCCTGAAAGCTTTCGTGAGGCGCACTGAGCGCTGCGGCCAGGTCTTTGCGGGAACAACGGCAGGGGTAAAGAAAACCGCCAGCAAGCAGGCTGCGCCATGCGGCCAGATAGAGGCCGTCGCGAGCGCTCTGCGCATAAGGCGCGCAGGGACCGCCACAGTCAGGGCCTTCACTCCATTCGATGCCCAGCCAATGCAGATCGTCGAGCGCGGCCCGCGCATAGTCGGCGCGGCTGCGGTCAGGGTCCAGGTCTTCCATGCGCATGAGCAATGCGCCGTTGGCGGCCCTGGCGCGCTGGTAGGCGGCCCAGAAAGTGTGCGCGTGCCCCATGTGCAGCAGGCCTGTGGGCGAAGGTGCCAGACGACCGCGATAACCGGTGCGCGACGATGAGGGAAGGCAACTCATACTCCTCACCAGTGTAACCACCTCCACCTGAAGCCGGGCCACAAATGCAAGGAAAAAACGATGGCTTCAGCCCCTGCTCATCTTCCCCTGTCCACGCTGCTTGGATTCAAGCCTTTTTCCGCAGCCTCTAAAGCCCCGTTGATTTTGTTCCGTTTATGTAACGGCTGATGCCCGTACCCTTCATTGCTTCCACAAAATTCAAATGCAATTCCCCTGGCGTTGTAGGGGAAATGACTTGACCAAGTCTTCTTGGCTATGTAGGATTCTGTCGCCGAGGAGATCGCTGATTCTGCAGACGCCTAACAAGGAACCTATGTCTGTCGGCTGTCCCTGAGCCTGTGCCGCGAAGTTTATTTCAAATGGTGCGGTATCACTTTACAAATCTATTTTCTGCTGCCCCGTCGCCCGGTTGGCGTCGCGGCCCCAAGGAGGACTCAATGTTCCATAAGTTGCGCACCCTGTTGTTCCTGGTGCTGATCTCACTCCCCCTGATGGCGTTGTCTCAGACGCCTGGCTATAACAAACTGCAAGACATCTGGGTCTTCGAGAACACACTGCAAGGGACTTGGTCGGGAGGTGATTTGGTTGCACCCAACAGCACCATTCCGGTGGACACCACACAGATGTACAACGGCCTGCCTTCGCTCTCTTTCAACGTGCAAGGCCCCAGCCAATGGTGGTGGCAAACACAACTGGCTGGCAACAGTTGGCGTCCCTATTCAATCGAGTTCTATCCGCCCAACGGCTTTCTGGAATTTGACGTGAAGGGCGCGGCCGGAGGCGAACTCTTCAACATCTCCCTCGGCGACAACAATCCTGCCCGGCTTGCCAATACGGCCTTGGGAACTTCCTCGGTGAATGTGGGCAGCTATGTGACGGTGAGCACCTCATGGCAGCATGTCCGCATCCCCCTGACCGATTTTGTCGCCCCTGCTGGCTTCATGTTCCGCCAACTGCACGTCGTGGAACTAAGCGAGTCTTACAGCGGTCCCTACGCCAAGCAGTTCTGGCTGAATGGCATCAAGTTCACCTCTCCGGACACGGAACACAACTTCCCCGCCATCAAGGTGAATCAGGTGGGCTACAAGCCGCTGGGCACAAAGTACGCCCTGGTGACCGGTTTCGCCGCCGCGTTGCCGGCCACTGTAGGCACCCCGTTTCACGTGATCCGTGTATCCGATGGAAAATCGGTCTACAACGGAAAACTGAAACTCGTAACTCAGTACGACGAAGTCATATCGGGCGAGGAGGTGCTTGAGGCTAACTTCACCAATTTGATCCTTCCCGATACCTATTTCATTCGCGTCGATGCGACCGGCGTTGCGGACTCACTCCAATTCAAGATTGGGTTTGACGTCTTCAATGAACTGCTGCGCGATTCAATGCGCTACTACTACTTCCAGAGGCAGGGTATCGCCATCGAGGCACCCTACGGCGAAGGTTTCACGCGTCCACTGGGGACGCCAAGTGAGACGGCCGCGCAGTTTCAATCGAGCGGTGTAACTCGCGATGTTTCGCATGGCTGGTACGACGCAGGCGACTTCGGTAAGTACACGGCGGACGCTCCCGGCGTGATCGTCGATCTGCTGAATGCGTACTCCACCTTCCCACAGGTGTTCCAACACATGCAGAACAACATTCCAGAAAGTGGCAACGGCAAGCCGGACATTCTCAACGAAGTGAAGTGGGAACTCGACTGGCTGACGAAAATGCAAGACCCGGCCAGCGGCGGCTTCTATGCCATCGCTTACGCAGGCAACTGCGCTGCGGGCACGTCGCCCTGCCTTCCCGATTCGCAGACGAGCAGTTACATCGTGGACGAAGTGAACCAAGCATCCAACGTGCGTCCGACGCCGGAGACCGCCAAAGCCGTGGCCGCTCTGGCCCGCGCCGCCGATGTCTACCGCGACTACGATGCATCGCTGGCCGCATCGTATTTGGCAGCGGCGGAGGCCGGGTGGGCTTATCTGGTGGCCAACCCGCAGGTTGTTTCCTCCGCGGGATTGACCTACGGGCAGGATACCGATGCCGACGAGCGCCTTTGGGCCGCAGGTGAACTGTTCCGCACCACGGGGAAGCCAGTCTACAACCAATACTTCCTTGCCAACTACAAGAACTTCCAGGCTCACTTTACCGCAACGGATGGGAACGCCAGCGATAACGCCTTCCGAGCTTTCCTGGCCTACAACCTGTCTTGGCAGGCCGATCCTCGAGAGCGGAAGTGGTTCCGCAGCCAGTTCGCCATCTGGCGCGCCACGCAAATGGCCCGCCTGAACGGTGCCTGGCGCAACTTCCTGCCCAACTATTACTGGGGCAGCAACAGCGTCACTTTGGGGACCATTCCGGTGCTTGTTCTTGGCGACATCGCATCCGGCTCCTTACCGGGTGCCGATCTTCTCAACGCCGCCAAAGCACAGCTCAATTACATTCTGGGCGTGAATCCGCTGCGGCACAGCTATGTGGTGGGAATCGGCGCGGACTCGGCACAGACGGTGTTCTCCGGCCTCTACTCCCCCTACGGCATCTACACGCCGCCAGCGGGCTACATGGGGGGCGGACCAAACTGGTATGACTCGCCATGGTTCTCGCAATTCCAGGCACGCAGCTTCGCGGACTCGAATGTTGACTGGCCAACCAACGAGAACGCCATCGGCTACGAGGCACCCCTGGTCTTTACTACCGCTGTCGTGGCCAGCAGTGACTTCTTTTCAGTCTGGCCCGTTGCGGAGTTTTAATTTGTCCCTTTGTCTAACCCGGAGGTCAATATTCCGGGTTAGACAGGGGCGCAAAATGAAGCTGCTGGTAAGTAACTGGCGAGTTACTCGCGAGTAGAAACATAACTCCATATCACTTGGATTCGCCGCGCGCCATATACGCGGCGATTTCCCTTACAGCCGGATCAGCGCCGCCGAGTATCCCGGAACGTGAACGCTGAGTGTGCCCCGATGCGGCTTCAGGCGCTCACCGAGACGGGGATGATAAGGCCCATCGCCCACCACCGCGCCGGCGAACATGACTCCCGCCTTGCTGTCGATGCTGGGCGCGGCCAGTCGCTCTACGCTTCCGCGCACATAACTCAGGTTTGCCGGGAGCGTAATCTCGGCATTGCGCGCATCCTTGTTGAAAATGGCAATCAGCCTCGTTGCACCTGCATCGCCGGCCGCATACGCCGTCAGGTTCACGCCCTGCGCGTCGAAGCTGACCGGATGCAGCGTGTGCCCCGCAAACTGCTGCGCCATCAGCAGTCCGTAATACTCCGGACGAACCACGAAGCCGGTCTTGAGCGAGCCGGTAATGGGCGAGTAATAGCCGATTGCACCACCGTGCAGGTTCACGCCCACGCAGCCCATTGCTGCCATTTGAAGGCAGTAGTCGCCCGCCCACAGCGCCGAGGCGAAGGTGTCGCTGACCCCTTGTTTGCCCGCGTTGTAGCATGAGTTTCCCTCCGCCATGCGAAACGGCAGACCAACAGTCTTTGCCGATTCCACCGCCTCGCGGCACATGGACTCGAAGCGTGCGCCGGGGTGCAGCAGCAGGTCGATATTCATCTTCGGATCGTTCGGCGGACCCTCGGGATAATAGTGACTGGTCAGCAGCATCACCTCTTGGGGCACGTCGCGGACGAATTGTTTGACCCACTTCTGATTGAAGGCCGTATCCGGTCCCGCAACCACAACTTCCGGCAGCTTTTCATGGAACGCGACGCGGAAGGTCTTCCACTTGGCGATGAACTCCTCGTAGGTCCAGGGCTTGTCGGCCTGATCGCGATGCATGAACAGGTCCGGCTCGTTGCCGAACTGCACACAGATCAGCTTCGGCCCCAGCGTCTTGGCGACAAATCCCCCCTCGGCCAGCGCCTGCTCCACGGTGCCGCCGCCCAGATTGAGTCCATAAATACACCGCCAGCCGGTCGCATCCAGAAACCCGCGCAGATTGCGGATCGCGTTGGGCGTAATGGTGAAGGTGCGCGGCTCGCGATGGCCTGGATCGGGTCCGACCAGCCCGCCAGGCTCCGGCGCGGTCGTCGGCTCAATCTCCGACCACTGCGTAAACTCGCTCAAATTCCCGCCCAGCCGCAGCACCCCCGCCGGACTCAGCGTGCGGAAGATCTCCACCAGTCGCTTGTTCACCGCAGAAAAGAAATCCGGGTAAACCAGTTGCCCGCTCTCGTAGCTCAAGCCCATATAGTCGGCGGGAAGCTTGGCCAGCTTGGTGGCGCCGTCAACCGACAGCGAAATCTGTACAGTCGCGGACGACTGCGCCAGAAGGCGGTGCGGCGCGCCCAGCGCGGCAGCACCCAGCCCCGCCGTCAAGGAACAAAACTCTCTTCGCGATAGCTCTCTCATGCGATGCGGGATTCTCTCTTCCGTTCAAATCGGATGACCGGAACAAAGAATACAGTTGCCGAGCACATTTTGGCGATGGGAATTTTGAGCACCCAAATCTCCAGCCGCTTGCGGAATTCCACCGACGAAAACTTGTTTACGCCATTTTGCGCACTATTCACCAAGCAACGCACACAAAGAATTAAGTATCCTCCGGCAAAGCTGAAGGCTTTATGGTAGGTAGGCCCCCGTCGGCGGTGACCCAGGCACCATGAGAAGTGCTCAAACCTCAGAAGATGGGTGCACTTGACAGCCTCGCTTTTGGGCACATGGGAGACCTCTGAACCCAATCCGCCCAATCAATCGAGCCTCTTGCAAAATTCAATTGTGAGGGGCAAGAAGCGTCAGGGCACGACTTCAGTCGTGCCGAAAGATCA
>Ga0209415_10002021_pt1 | contig 38439 bp, 33 predicted proteins | sample PeaSoiSIISIP2007_FD_187696 | JGI IMG/M metagenome (GOLD analysis project Ga0209415, IMG submission 187696) | Peat soil microbial communities from Weissenstadt, Germany - SII-SIP-2007 (SPAdes) (version 2) | ecosystem: Environmental > Terrestrial > Soil > Wetlands > Peat | place: Germany...
AAAGCCACAATAGCCTGAGCGTGATTGCGTACGAAGGTCAGCCAGCGCTGACTGGGGTCGGGTATTCGGCTGGAACACCGGGCCAGATACTTGCCGACCGTTCGCGGCGAAACTCGGATGCCCAGTTTCAGTTTCAACTCGTTGGCGATGCGTTCCTCTCCCCAGGTCGAGTTCTCTGCGGCCATCTGGCGGATCAACGCTTGAAGGTCTTTCGGCAGACAGGGCCTTCCCACAGGCCGGGATTTCCATCGCCAGAACAAACGGAATCCTTTGCGATGCCATCGGATCAGTGTCTCGGGCTTAACCACAAGCAAAGCGTTGCGCCAGTCGAACCACCGGCTTAGAAAGCTCATGAGCCAGCGGGTGGAATCGTCGGCTCGGCGGGGTTTGCTCTTGCGCTCCTGAAATAGGGCCAGTTGCTTGCGCAGAAATAGGTTCTCAGCTTCAACGGCGCTCCGAGACCGGCACGTCAACGCAACCAGTTCAAGAAAATCCAGAAGAACGCGGAACCCTGTCCGAATCAAACGGCGGAACGCCTTCAGCCAGTCATCCAAGAGGCACATGAACGTCTAGGATCGCACGCCCGAATCACCGTCACGGCGTACTGCCCGAGACTGTTCGGAATTTTTGCGGACCACAGGGGAGCACTGTGTCGGTGAGTACCAGTGTTACCACATAGATTGGAGGCGGCGTGGCAAAAGTGACATACGAGAAGGAGATCACTGCACTCCTGCCTTCACTTGACCATCGCAACCCGAGAGTCCGGAAGGCCCGATGTTCGGTGGTTATGGGCTGAGCCAGTTCGATACAACGCGCGGCCGAGCAGGACCGATTTATCATGTTCATCCCGCTTACTCTTAGCGCCGTAGATTTGGATCGCCCGGCAACTGGGACCGGAGCGGAGGTCTGCCCGCCGGGAAGTCACCGCCGCTGCCGTTGTATCGCTCGGTAGCAGCGCCTCCAGAGCGGCAATACGATCCTCCAACTTCCGGTTCTCCTCTTGCTGAAATTGGACTTGATTCTGAAACTGCGCGTTCTGGTTCAGGAGTTGGGTAGGCAACATCACTTGCTTCAGTTACCGTTATAGTGCTTCGGCTCCTTGCCGTCCGACTGGATGCTGGTGACATGTATCGAAAGCGCGCCGTTCTTGGCGGGATGGCCGGTAATCGTCAACTTATCCCCAGGCTGGAGGGTCGCGGCGGTCCAGCCCTTTCGTGTCAACTCGGGCGGACTCGCGAATTCGCCCTGCCACTTGCGAACCTGCCCTTTCTCGTCTTTTACATCGAAATCCACCACGCAATGCGGATTGGTGAAGTGGAAATCCGTCACGGTTCCCTGGAGCGTTACGCCGGAATTGGAATCGAACTCCGCCCAGCCGTGATGCGCTTCGGCAGCACGCGGAACAGCCCCAAAGCCCGAGAACACAAACACACACGCCCACAAACTATTTTTTAGTTTTCTGCTCACCGAGAGTCCTCCTCTAAATGCGCTTAGTGCAGTTCCGGATCCGCTTGTCCCCGGTCAGGCTGGGCTGTCCCGTCGTCGACCCACCGGTCGAGATCCCGAACATACTGCCTCCCGTTGAAGGCATACGTCGGGACGGTAATGACTACGTACGCCTTGCCGACCAGCAGCTCACCATTTGTACCTTTATCCCCCTTGGCCGTCGCGATCACCCACGTATCGAAGTTGATATTCGGATTGGTAGTGGAAGGCGACAGGAGACCGGACGGACTTATGTTCCCTACGAAATCCGAGCTGCTGCCTTCCGGTGCGTGAAACACCTGAAGCGCCCAGGTGACATCCACAGGCCCCAGTTCCACATCGTCGGCCGTATGCACCTTTCCATCCGGGCCGCGCTGGTAACCGATGGCCTCGAACTGCTGAAATCCTCTCGGATGCGCCGCGTCGCCAAATGCAGCCATCGCCGATTCCGGCGTGACTTTCAAGAAATCGATGCGGTCGTAAACGGCAATCGCGCCAGCCAGAACCGAACTGGAGCCCCCCAGGGCAACATCGCGCTTGCCGGGTTGCGCGTCGGCGGCAACGTCCACTTCCGCTACGATCTCCGCCATGTTATTGGAAATCGTGCTGTTGGAAACGATGGCGCGCACCGTCACTCCTGGGCCCATCTTCAGGTCCGCCGGAGTCACCTGCGCGGGAAAATTCTGCCCGATCACTCGAACGCGGTTGGCGCGTGAACCCACCTTAAAGGAGGAGTGGTCAACAAGCAGAGGCATTGGTCCAGGAGCCGGCCGCCGCACCTTCACGTCAAAGCCGAATTCCTGATATTGCCCCCAAAACCACCGACCCTCCGCGCTCGAATGATCCGCCGCAATCCAGAGGACTTCGCGTCCTTCGCTGGAGGGATCGTCCGGAGAGACCGGGGAGCTGCCTGCCGATCGGCCGCGCCAGGCAGTTCCTCCGTACACCGTGCTCCGCCCCGTACGCAGCACCTTAGACCCATCTTTCACCGATGTCAGATTGACGCGAGTGGCGAACTCGTCTTCGCCGGCCCGATCCACCTGCATCTCGCCGTAGTATTGGCCGCGCCCTGGCATCCGGGCGGTAACCAGCCAGCGGCCGGTGAGAGGAGCCGCGTCGGTACGGGTGCTCCACGCATCCCATTCGGCAGTGTGCAGCGGAGCGACTAAAGTCAGAAACGCGATAGCTTCAGCTTCAACACTCGGCCGAACCTGATAGCGTCTCGCATGCGAATCGGAAAACTGCTTCCACTCTTCGCGCGAACGGCGCCACGAAAGCGCGCGAGTAAAGGAATGGCACCTCGCGCACGCAGTGCGTAAACTATCTGTCGGAATGTTGGTTTCTTCGCGGACCCGGCGCTCGGCGTCGAACATCACCGGCCTCGATTCCTCCGGCGCAAGCCCGTGAGTTGTACTGAGATATTTCACGATAGGCCGCGCCTCTTCCGGAGTGACGGAGAGGCCGTTCATGACGATCATGTCCTTGAGAACGTCCTGCCAGCCTTCAGGCGTGGTGCGCGACCACGAGATTCGCTGCATGTTTCCACGTGCGTCGCTGGCATGACAGGCGCCGCATTTGGCGATCACCAGGGGATCGGTGACGGGAATTCCTTCCTCGCTGGACTGCGCGGCAGCCATGCCTGCGAAAAACAGGAGTGAAAGGCCGGCGGAGAGATGACGCATTCGAGCTGCCTCCTTCGAAATCGGGAGCAGCGCAGCTCAGAAAACCAGGCTGACGGGAAGCGGATGGCGGCGACGAGGCAAGCCGACTCATCAAGTTTAGCCGATATTGGGCTGATCCTGGCGCCGCGGTCGGCGCGGCATACATGGATCAACCCTGTGGGCAGAGCGTGCTGCACCACGTGGACAGTTAGATCCTGTGCTTCCGCCCGATGCGCCAATAGTTCCCAAAACGGCTCCTCAGGGCGAAGAGGTCAACGCACGCGCGGCCAATCCAGTCATATTCGCTACGGCGAAACTGATTCCCTGTAAATTTCGCGATTCTGGAACGCCAGGGATGGGGCGCGGATAGGGCGACGCGAAATATATTCCGCCGCGAAGGCGGAACTCGCCGCGGGGGCAGCTTGGATCTGCGGCAACAGCGACGACCCCAGGGAGGCTGCCCGGCAGCATATCCGCGGCGCTAATGACAATCGCGTTGCCTGCCACGGCCTCCATCAGCAGTGCGCGATGCTCCGGATTCCCTGTGCCGAGGCTCAAATTAATCAGATCCATTTGCTCCTCGCGGCACCAAGCCAGCGCCCGCACGATCGCGCCGATGTTTGCCGAGAGCCGCCGGTCGAACACCTTGACCGAGAACAGATCCGCTTCGGGAGCTTTCTCGCGGATCGCCGCCGCTACCGCTGTACCATGTCCCAAACGGTCGACTGGATCGCTGCCCAATCCGTTGGCGGTCATGTGCACCGATGCCGCGACGCGGCCCACATGAGGATGCCCCTCGTGAATTCCGCTGTCGATGACGGCGATTCTCATCTTGCGATTCTCATCTTGCCAGAGTGACGACCTGGTGGGCGATTCGCGTAAGCGAGCTGCGATGCGTAATGATGATCGCGGTTCGTCCCGACAAGGCCGTCGAGAGCGTATCGGCTATACTTCGTTCGTTATCTTCGTCCAGAGCAGAGGTCGGTTCATCCAGCACCAGCACCCGAGGGTTCGCCAGAAGGACACGCGCCAAGGCAAGGCGCTGCCGCTCTCCCGCCGAGAGGCTCTGACCGCGTTCGGCGATGGTGGTGCCGTAGCCGTCGGGCAATTCCAGGATCCGGTGATGGATCGCGGCGGCCCTCGCCGCGGCAGTGATTTCCTCGTCGGTTGCATCGGGCCGGGCATATGCAATATTCTCCCGGACGCTCGAATGGAACAAGTAGGGAGCTTGATCGAGCAGCATCACCTGCCGGCGCAGATCGCCCAAACGCAGGTCTCGCAGGTCCCGGCCATCTAGCTGAATCGTGCCTTGTTCGGGATCATAGAATCGGACCAGCAGATCGGCCAGCGTCGACTTACCCACACCGCTCGGGCCTACCACTGCGCAAATGGTTCCAGCAGGCACGCGGAATGAAAGCTTCTCCAGCACGGAATCGCCGTTATAACCGAACGAGACGCCTCGGCATTCGATCTCACCTCGTCCGTCCGGGCACGGCGCCGCGAGGGAAGGTTCCACCACTTCAGGACGAGTATCGAACAATTCCCAGACTCGGATGAGAGAAACTCCGCCCGAAACCAGGTTGGTGTAGAGACTCATGAGATTCTGCACCGGGCTCAGCAGGCGGGCATGGTAGGCCATCAACGCGACCAGCGAACCGGTGCTCAGCCGGCCTTCGATTACCAGCTTTCCTCCGTACAGGAAGAGAGCGGCGGTGCACACGGTGATGAGAGTTCCGGGAACCGCGCCCGACAGAAAAGAAGTGAGCTGCATGCTCAAGAGAGCGTCCAGGAAACTCTGATTGCGCTTACGGAAGCGCTCCACCTCCCGCACTTCCGCCGTCGCCGCGACAACCACTCGGATTCCGAGCAGCGATTCCAGCAGGAAACTGCCGATGTCCGCGCCGCGCTCGCGCACCGCCTTTACGCGGACGGCAAGGCGTCGCTGGTAGAAGCGCAGCGCCCCCAGGCTAAAAGGCAGCGCTACGATGCTCAAGAGAAACAGCGGCATGCTCAGAGAAGCCATGATCACGGCGCTGCCAATCAGAAACACCACGTTGGATAGCACGCTCAAGAGGGTGTCCGCCGAAATCCTCTGCACCTCCGAAATATCGTTATTAATGCGCGAAACCACATCGCCCAATTTGCTGCGGGCCCAGAACCGCGGCGATAGCGATTGCAGATGCCGGTAGAGCGCCACCCGCATGTCGAAGAGGACGGACGCTGAGACCCGCACATACTGATAACTGGACAGGATATTCAGTGCGAAGCTCATCGCCGTGGCCACCACCATCAGCGCGCTTACCAAGATCAGCGCATGAAAATCCTTGCGAAGCAGCGCTTGGTCAATCAGCAATTTCGAAATGTAGGGTTGTGCGAGCCCAAACAAGCTTGCCGCGACGCCGGTCAGCAGAATCACCACCAAGCGCCCCCGGTAAGGAATCAGGAAGCGAGCGGCTCTCTTGTACCCGGCGAGCAGAATGCCAGCTTCACGCATATTATTTCTTCCGCGCCAGGACCCAAGTGGCGACATCGCCCACGACTTCGGCATCCACGTTCCCCGGATTGCGGTACTCTGCCGGCGAGCTCTTCATCTCTCCCGTAATGAATAGATGATTTAACTCGGGATAACTCCGAAATGTGGCGTCTTCCCGCCCGGACAGCGCGGACTTCCAGATACCGAAATCCTCCATCGTGACCTGGAAATCCCGCTCACCTTGGAGAAACAACATCGGTAAGGTAAGCTTCTTTGCCTCCGCGGCAGCATCGTAGCCCTTCAGATCGAGAAGATAACTTACAGGCAACCCCAACACTACCGGCGGATTCGACTTTCCCGGTTCGAGTTGCTTGACCTTCTCCACTTCAGCTTTCAGGCCGTCGAGCCGCTTCTGTTCTTCCTCAGACGGACCACCGTTGAGATGCGCGACGTAGTCGTTCTGCTCCAGAGCCACGTCTTCGATTGGACGCGCGTTCGCCGCGAGGAAGATCAGACCGGCGAGTTTTCCATCCTGAACCGCGATGCGAGGACTAGCATAGCCTCCCAGGCTGTGGCCCAACACGAATACTCTGTTCGGGTCGATCTCCGGCTGCCGGCGCATGAGCGCGGCTGCGCGTACCGCATCTTCCACCGTCTCTTGCTGAAGGGTGAAATCCATCTCGCTCATCTTTTCGCCGTAAACTTTTGTCCGCTTGTCATATCTGAGGACCGCGATGCCGCGCGATGCTAAACCCTCGGCGAGATCCCTGAATACTTGATTCGAGTAAATGGATTCATCACGGTCGTTCGGTCCGGGGCCGTGAATCAGCACGACTCCTGCGAATGGCGGCGTTCCCGTGGGTATCAGCAGCGTTCCGCCGAGCTTCCAGTCATCGTCGCCGATGGTCACTTCGCGCGCGTGAAACAAGTCGGGCTTGCTATAGGCGGGCCGCTGCCGACCGGGAGGCAGCGGAGCGTTCCCGGGATGGAGGTGAAAGGCAGCCACCTGGAAAGAATCGTTCAGCGTGATCTGAATGTTTACGTTGGTCTCAGAGAAGCGTACGGGGAAAGTGATGACGCTGTTCTTGCCTTCTTGTACCGTCGCCGGTTCACCGACACTGCCCAATGCGCCGAAACTCTTCAGTTCGGCGCCGACGCGGTCGCGGAGGAACTCCGGAGTCAGCAACCCCTTCGCAGGATCCGTCAGCAGAGCGTTAAACTCGGCGTACTTTCCAGCCAGCAAAAGATCCAACGCATTGCGACCTATCGCCGCCGGGTCCCGGGCAGCTTGCCCGAAGCCCAGCGACGATAGCAGAACGAATGAAAAAACGACCCGGCGCATTATGGCAGCGCGAGCAATCCGCCGCCGGTCATGTCGTTACCGAGATCCCAGGTTGCTTCCTTTTTGAAAGTCACGGCGTCGTATACTTCGATTTCGAAGCCGGCGCCATAAATGTAGAGCTTCTTTCCGTTCGTGGATATGCCAAAACTGAAGCGTGTCCGGCAGGGAACGTCGCCGCTTCTTTCGAGACGGGTGTTGGTCAGATCGATGGCCCAGAACTCGCAGCGCTTATTCCCCTGCGTACCATTTGTGCTTACAAGGAAACCTTCCTTCTTGTCGGGCGTGATGCGGAGATTGGTCATGGCCACCGGCGCCGGACCCATCGCCGTAAAGTCGAACTTTCGCGTATTCAGATCGAAGCGAGCCAGCCCGAAGACGCGGTTATGCACGATCGGGTCCGAGTAGTTGAAGATGGAAACGCGCTGGCCCGGATCGCTGAGCGCTTCCTGCAATCCGCCAAGTCCCAGGTTCTCCATGGCAGGAGCCTCAGGCTGCTCCAATTGAATCCGCTCCACCACACTGAAGTCCTCAGCCTTCAGAACCGTAATCGTCGCCCCGAATTGGTAGAGGTATTTCCCGTCGGGCGAAACCTCAAAGCCGCCTCCTCCGCGGCCGCCGCCTCCACCTCCACCGGTCGCTGCGGCGCCCTCCACCGCGGCGCTGCCGTCGGCTCCAGGCTGGTCCACGGTTTTCACGATCTTCTGTTGCGCAAGATCGATAACGGTGTATTTGGGCTTACCGATCTCATAGCGGTCCGACAGCTTGGTGATTTGCGTCGTCGTCGTGTAGAGCACCTTTCCATCCGGGTCCGGGGTTCCGCCCTGGAGTCGATAATGGTGTGTCGCGTCGTTCAGTACAAAATGATTCGTGATCTTGTGCGTCGCCACGTCGATCACTTCGATGCCGGCGTGATCGTTGGTGGAGACATAGATCGTTTTCTTGTCATGCGACATCCGCACGCTCGTCGGCAGGCCGGTCGCCAGATGAATCCTGTCGATCACCTTTCCGGTTGCCTCGTCAATCACCAATACCCAATCCGGATAAGCGCCGCAGAACAAAGTACCCGCGCTCGCCGAGACACTAAAAAGCGCTAAAGCAGCAATTAGATGTTTCATAGTTGTCCTTAATATGGGTGCAGCGAAGCTTCTATGGGAATACCAGATCCAGATTCCGCCAATCCTTGGTAGCCGACGCGCATTTCGCGGCCCAATCGGGATAATTATTGAGGTGATCCGGAACCTGCGCCGGCCAGAAGCAGGTCACGTAACAATCGTAGATATCGCGTTCGACGGGCTGACATAAACCAGCCGTTCCACCAGCCGAATCGACTTCCCAGCCGGGTGAAAATGCGAGCGCGCATCCCATGGGTACATGCGGCCGCTGCTGCGGCTGTGGATTGTTGTTATTCTGCAATGCGACCACATCATCGGTCAACGCGGCAACTTGATCGTCGATGCGCCGGGCTTTCCTGTTGATCGGTTTGAGATGCTTCATAGAGCTTTCCTTTCGGCGAACTTCTCAAGAAAATCGGGATTCTGGGCACTGATCGTGCCGTAAATGCGCAAACACATGTCCGTCCAGCCACGGATCCAATCGCAGTAATGGAGATTGGCATGGCCCGTGTCTCCATACCGGACAAAAGCTTCGTGGTGACAACCGCCCGCGCACAACGGCCGCGCCCAACAGCTATGGCAATCGTACTTGGCGCCGATGTGACCGCGAGTGAGAAAATCGTTTTGCTTCTCCAAGTCGAGGCCGGTGGATATATGCCCCAGAGTGTGCGTATCGGAATCTACAAACCGGTGGCAAGGTGCGATATCGCCTGAAGGTCCCACGCCTACCAAGCCCAGGCCGGCGCCGCAGGGATGGGATTTATTCACACCTTGATAAAGCTCCGCGATCGTGTCGCTGACATTGGTGAACCCGTGCATTTCGCCGCGAAGAGCGTATTCGAGATACTCCTCGGCGAGAGTGTAAAACTGGTCCAGAACGCCATCCATGCCGCCTTCGTTGATCGAGTAGAGCCGGTCCGGGGAGGTGGTCACCGGAGCAAAACCGATCTCGTGAAATCCGAGCTCATCTTTCAGGTGCCGGTAAATCCGAATGACATCCGTGACGCCGTTGGTGAGCGTCACGCGCGCAACAATCGGACGGGTGCGATGACCCTGGATCAGCGCTTTCACCTTGGGCGCGATGATGTCGTAGCTGCCGCGGCCGTTTGCAAAAACGCGAAGCTTGTCATGCAGCTCAGGGGGACCGTCCATACTGACGGTCACTCCGATCTTGTTGTCGGAAAGAAATTGGATGATCGTGGGCGTCAGCAGAGTTGCATTGGTGGTGAGACTGAAATCGATGGAGCGGCCCTGTTGCGCGGTGCGCTCCGTCGCATAAGCCACCACTTCCTTGAGCAGCGGGAAATTCATGAGCGTTTCGCCGCCGAAGAATGTGATGTGAACGGATCTGCGGCCCGCGGACTGCTCCAAAAGGAAGTCCACCGAAGCCTTGGCGGTCTCCAGGTCCATGAACTTCGGCTTGCCTTCCGGCGTCGCGACTTTATCCTCGCCGAATTCATAACAATACGTGCACGATAGATTGCACTGGTTGGTGAGATTCATCACCAGGCTTTGGAGCGGAAATCCGGCCGGTGGATTCGCGACAACCTCCGGCGCCTGATCCGGTGTGACGATCGCCCGTGAAAGAAACATCTCCTCCACGAGATCGGAAGCATCGTCAAACGTGAAGCCTTCGTCCGCGAGCCTTTCCACTAAGTCTTCATGCGTCGCTTCGCCTTCTGAGAGCCGGTCGATCACCGCAGATGCCGCATCGTCCAACTCAAAGATCGCACCCGCGGGAACTAAATAGAGAAACTTCCGCTGGCCGCCCTCGAATGGATGGAATTCACCCAACCGGTAGGTACGCGTCTCGGTAGCAATCACTGACTCACCTCCGGCTGATCCCACTTGATGTACGTTGGAACGGCGACAACCAGGTAGGACTTGCCCACCAGAGGCTTGCCGTCTTTGTCTTTTTCGTTCTTGGCTGTGGCAACGATCCACACGTCGCCGTAATTGTTGCGGCTGAATTTCCTCTGCGGATTCGGCCCGTCTATATTCGGAGTGAAAAGACCGTTGTTATCGAGACTTCCGACGAACTCTTTATCGTCGTCTCCGAACGATGCATAGAACTCCTCCATGGACCAGTTTGCCGCTACCGGACCCAGCTCGATGTCGTCGCCGGTGTGAAGCTTGCCGTCCTCGCCCCGCTGATAGGCAACTACCTCGAGCTGCTGATAGCCTCGGGGGTGCACATCGTGCTCATCGCCTCCCAGGCGCGCCAGCGAAGCTTCGGGCAACACTTTTACGTAGTCGACCTTGTCGTATACCGCCAGAGCGCCTTCGAGAACCGCGTTATCCAACACCACGTCGCGCTTGCCCGGAACCGCATCGGTCGCCACATCCACCAGCGCGACGATTTCGCTGGCCGTGTGAGAAACGATCGATTTTGTCGTAATGCCGGAGCCGAAATCCAGATCGGACGCTTTCACAGTCATTGGCAGGCTGTTCCCGATGATGCGAACCTTTTGCGCCATGGAGCCGGTCTTGATTGAATAGAGGTCCAGCGTGAGCAGTTGAGGCTCCGGAGTAGCTCGCCGCATTTTCACGTCGACACCGAATTCCTGATACTCGCCCCAAAACCAGCGGCCTTCCGCCGACATCTGGTCGGGCGAAATCAAGAGCGCTTCGCGCATCTCGCGCGATAAATCGTCGGGCGCAGCGTTCGCCGGAACCGTCGCGCCTTTCGAGCGCCCGCGCCAGGAATAACCGGTGTAGACCACGCTGGTTCCCGTCCGTGAGATTGCGGGTCCTCCGTTAACCGGTTGCAACTTCACTGTGGTCTTGAACTCGTCGTCCGCGGCGCCTGGGGCGATGGTCAACTCGCCATAATATTTGCCCTTGCCTGGAATGTGCGCGGAGATGAGCCACCGTCCGGCGATCTTCGGAGTGCGCTTACGCGCCGTCCAAGCCGACCACTCCGGTGTGTGGAGTCCGTAGCTCTTAGCCAGAAAGTCGAGCGTCGTGTCGAGCGATATTGTGGAGGTAGCAGCCGCACCTCCGGCTGCCTCGCCATCGCCGGCAGCACCGCCACGGCCGCCCGCATTGCCTCCGCCGCCTCCGCCCCCATTCCTTGCACCGTTACGCCGGAACGCGGACTCAGCTTGCGAATACAACGCGGAGTGCGTGTCCGCCAGCAGCGACCAATCGGCCCTGGTCCGGTGCCACTGGAAGGCGCGTCCCAGGGCATGACAGTTATTGCACGTGCTCTTTACCGATTCGTTCGGAATCACCTCATCCTGGATACGATGCTCGGTCATATACATCACTGGCTTCGCTTCTTCCGGCGCCAGACCGTGAGCGTTGCTCAGATACTTCACGATCGATTTGGCGTCGGCCGGTTCCAGCGTCAGCCCGTTCAAGCGGATCATTCGCTTGATCGCTTCTTCCCAGCCTTCCGGAGTGGTGCGAATCCACGAGATCCGGCTCAGATTGCCCTTGTCGTCTTTGGTGTGACAACTTGCGCACTTACTGATCGTCAAGGCATCGGTAACCGGTATTCCCGGCTCGGGCTCCGCTGCGGGAGTGGCGCCGGCGCCACGGCCACCTCCGCGGCCGCCGCCTCTGCCCTGAGCCTGTGCATAAGGCGCGAGCAAGAATATTCCGGCGATAGCCGCAATTACTAAAGAGTTCCTTGTCTTCATGGTAGGTTTCTCGTTCTCCAGTCTCGTCAGAAGGTGATACGTCCGGTCATTTGGACTTGACGTGGACCCGCGCCTTCCGCCGTTTGGAAACTCGTGGTGGTTCCAAAGGTGGAGGGTGCGGCCAGGTTCAGGGCCGGATTTCCGTAGTTCTCGTGATTGAACGCATTTGCGGCCGATATTCCGAACCGAAGACGCACGCGCTCCTTAAACACAATCGAGCGGAACATGGACAGCGATACTGCCTCCGTTCCGGGCCCGACCACGTATCCAACCGGCTCATTGCCGAACCGGCCGATGTTGTTTGCCGGTACGATGAAAGCCGCTGGGTTCAGCGCCTGGCTGGTAGTCCAATTCGCGGCGTAGGGCGACACGCCGGGCACGACGTCCACCCGCTCACTACCTCCCAAGTTGGGTGCGTTGGTTCCCGACGGATCGGCGCTGCTATCGGTAACGGTTAAGAACGGACCCGTCTGGAACAGCATCACTCCCGCCACCTCCCATCCATTCACCGCCTGACTCGCGATGCGATTGCCGACGTGAAACTGAGGAGCATAGAGGAAGGTGGTCAGGAACCGGTGACGGCGGGTATAAGCGACCGGTCCGTAATCGAAATTGGGATCTTGGGGGTTGGTTATCGTGCCTCCTCCCTCGCCCGGAAACCCGCTGGGAGCGCTGCCGCCATCGTTGGAGAGGTCCTTCGCGAAACTGTAGCTGCTCTGGAACTGTAAGCCCTTCGACATGCGCTTGTTGACGGTCGCCGTAAAGGCGTTATAGTTGCTGCGTCCGCCATTCAGGTCGTAGATGATCGAGTTCCACAGCGGGTAAGGACCACTCGCTGCCGCGGCGGCAAACCCAACGGTGTTCATGGGTATTTGGCCGATGTTCTCCTGGAGACCCAGGTTGGAGCCGTGGCTCCCGTTATAGGTGAGGCGAAGACCGGTTTGAAAGCCGAGATCGCGCTCTATCGTGAAATTCCATTGCTGCACATAAGGGTCCTTGTAGTTGACGTCGGTCGCATAGTCGAACTCTTGGGATCCTGGTATTGCCAGATTGGAGGGGACCGCATAGGGAAAACTGTACTTCGGCGTCCCATTAGAGAACGAGTTGGTGAACTTGGCCACATCGCTCGCCTCCACGGCCCACGCAGCCTCGATCGCATTGCCCAGTTCAGCTTCGATAAATTTGCCATAGCCCGCGCGGATCACCGTTTTCCCATCCGCGGTTACGCGCCACGCAAATCCCACGCGCGGGGCGAAATCGGTCAAAGGCGACCATTTTAGACTCTGCGGGATGCCGGCTTGCGTGGCGGTAAGAACCGGAGTGGGAGCGATGGACTGAACAAACGCGGGATTGAGCTGCGAGACCGCTAGGTCCGGGATCACAACCGCGCCATGCACGGTAACGCCGTTTATGTCGGAGTAATAATTCGGCAGGAAGTCCGCAGTGTTGTTGTAGTGGTCCCGGAACCCTGGATGGTATTCCCAACGGAGGCCGTAGTTCACGGTGAAGCGCGGCGTGACCTTCCAATCGTCTTGGACATAGATGCTGTCGGCATGCGCGTAGCCGAACGTATTCGGGTTGAGAACGGTGGCCATTCCGGAGCTGTCGGGAATGCCCAGCAGAAAAGCTCCATAGGGCTCGCCGATAAACGATTTCGTGACGGAGTTGTTGAAGCTGTAGGAGCCCATGCGATTACCGGCAAAAACATTCGTGAACAGCCCTCTGTAATAGCGGTAGTCTCCGCCGAACTTCACGTTGTGCTTGCCGCGCGTCCAGATGAAATTGTCCAGAACCTGAAAGGTGTTGGTCTGCGAAATCCCGGTGGTGCCGCCGCTGGTGCCCGTAAAGCCGGTAACGGAAAAACTGGGAGCTGCGGCGCCCGGAGGGGCAGGCCCAGCGAGCTGCAATCCCAACGCGGTCTGGATCGCTCCCGCGGTGTAGTTGTAATTGCTCCCGGTATTCGAGCCCGTATACCCGACGCGGGCTTCGTTCACGATGTGGGGGGTGACAACCCAGTTGTCGGCCCCGGAGATGCCGTAGTCGTTCTCGAGCGAGGTTCCGCCGCCAAGAATCGGCGATGCCGTCGGCGCGGTCTCGGTCTCTCTGCGCTTGTAGGTGAGGCGGGCAAATGCGGTGTTCTTGGAGGTGATGTTCTGGTCTATCCGCATATCGCCCGCGTTGCTGGAGATGTTCGCCGGGAACAGTTGCTGGTAGTTGTTCGCGAGTAAGCCCGCTGCGCCGTAATTGGGTAGTGGAAAGAAATAATTCTCGACAGCCAAAGATAACGGGGCAATGCGAGTCAGCGGGATTTGATTATTGGGGAAGGCTTGTCCGTTATTCAAAGGGTCTTTAACCGTCGTCGGCAGGTACACCGAGAGGTCGCCCGACCGCAGGGCCGCCGTGGGAAAGCTGTCGAAAACCAAGCTTTGATTCGGCTTTTGCAATGATTCGAAATCCATGAAGAAGAAGGTTTTGTTTTTTCCGTGATACAGCTTCGGAACAGTAATGGGCCCGCCCAGAGAAGCCCCATAGTCGTTGAGGACCAAATGAGGTTTGACCGCCGAAAAGCGGTTGCGGGCATCCAGCGCGGAAACCTGGTTGATCTCGTAGAGGCTGCCGTGATAGTCGTTGCTGCCGCTCTTAGAGATGGTCGTGATATCGCTGACGCCGCCGAATTCCGCCGTGTTATTGATCTCACTCACGCGTATTTCGGCAATACCGTCGAACGACGGAAACAGTTCGGTAATTGGAGAGGCGCTTTTGGGACTTACCGTGCTAATGCCGTCTAAACTGGTCGACAGCATTGCGGGCTTCTCGCCCGCGATCGAGAGGTTGCCGCTCGCATCGGTCTGAACCCCCGGCTGGGTCGATAACGTGGTTATTGGGCTGGTCGATCCGGTGGAGCGCGAGTAGATTGCAATCGGAAGATCGATCAATTCGCGGCCAAGTTTGGTCTCGGCGATGTTGGAGACCTCCGTATTGATCGGAGCTGCCGCTGCCTCTGAGACATTCACAACCTGCGATTGCGTGGTGAGAGCAAGAGTTGCGTCCTGCCGGATGTCCTGCCTGGCCGTCAGCGTAATTCCCGAAAACTTAGCCACCTGAAATCCTGGAGCCTCGACAGAAAGCTGGTAGTCTCCTGGCTCAATGTTCACTAGCGTGTATTCCCCGGAAGCGCCGGTAACAGTGGAGCGGGTCGCCGAAGTACCCGTGTTGACGGCCTTCACGACCGCGGCCGTAATTGCGGCGCCCGAAGGATCGCGGACGGTTCCCACAAACTGGCCAAAGGTCGATTGGCCCCAAACCGTTCTCGTAAAGAGCAGACTGATAAATCCGAAAGAAAAGGCTAGGCAAGAAAAAGTCTTGCGCGCTCTGACGGCGCGCGTAGCGCAAACCGACATTTGAACACTCCTTTGTTGTCATGAAACACAACTTCGCCCGACGTCGCAGTTCGCGATTTCGAACGGAACTCAATCGATCAACTGGGGTGTGTCCGGAACAAGGGACAAGGGCCACTTGCCTTAGCTTTGGCAAGCTTTTTACGCGCTCAGATCGCGTCACGGATACAAGAGCGTTGCATAAGATTAAACTCAATCGCTTTCGGATGTCAAGGTTTTTTTGTCGTAGCATCCGAGCGGGAGAAGATCGCGGATCTCGTAAGTCGTGCCTAAGTCGTGTCGATGCAGTGAATCAGAGTGTGTATAATAGTTCCGGAATTGCGCCATGCACGCGCGTCTATTGGCAATGGCTTGCCTGCTCTACGTGAGCGCCCCAACCGGCCGCTCGGAGTCCATCGCTCCGGCCGCCGCCGATGTCGATGTGTACCTCAAGACCGGTCAAGGCATTTCAGCAGCGGTGCTGGGCGAGATGAAGAGCGAATTGGCCTCGCTGATGCAAGGAACCGGGGTTCGCCTTGAATGGCCGGCTCTGACGGAGTCACAGGCCGATACGACGTCCGGGTTTGCCGTGGTCGTGGAATTGCGAGGCGAGTGCAGCGTCGCCTGGCATGGCGACCCGCCCGAGCTTTTGAAGAATGCCGCGCCTCTCGCCTCCAGCGCAGTGGTGGACGGCTCCGTTCTTCCGTTCAGTTGGGTCGATTGCGCGGCGCTGAACCGCTTGGTGGGGCCCTCAATCGCTGATGAACCGGTCACTCTGCGCGATTACCTGTACGGTCGAGCCTTGGCTCGGTTGCTGGCCCACGAGCTTTATCACGTGCTTATGCAAACCACTGGTCACGCCCAAACCGGTATCGCCAAGGCGCAAGTCACCGCGGCGGAACTGCTCTCCGAGGGCTTCCAATTCACGGGTTCTCCCTTCAGGTCGCAAATGCGCAAGGCTGAAATGCCGGCTGCGGCCGAGTCCGAGGACGGCACGGATGAAGTTGACGAGAGGGCCTTGGGCAAGTGAGCGACTAGCCCAGCCGTTTTAGTTCGAAGCCGTTCAGTCGATACCGGAATTCCGGGCGGGCGCCGGCGGCGATAGAGAGCGACTCCAAGCCTCGTTCCAGAGATTCGAGCTCCGCGTCCCACCAGGGTCCGCCGTAGCCGGTTCTGTAAAACTCGCGGCAAAGCGCCAAATGACGCTGGAATCCGGCAGTGAGGCGCGCTTCATAGTGCGCGAATAGCTCGCGCGCGTCGCCGCCAGCGTCGATAGCGCGAATCACCGCGGCCGCGAGGATCGCTTCCCGAACCGCGTTGGCAGTTCCGTCGCCACAGATGGGATCGAAGGCCATCGCGGCTGTTCCGCACGCCAGCCAGTCCGGGCCACACAGCGGAGACACAATCCGCGGATACGCCGGGAACTCTCCGACACGGTTGAACCGCGCAATCTGCTGCGCGATAACCCGGCTCCGGGTGAGCAGACGCTCGACGGCGCCGCCTATTGCGAGAAGCCAACCGGCGTCAGGCGCGTTCGGGATCAGGAACAACCAACCGTCCTCGAGAGATTCGATCCAGCACGCGGCGGAATCGCAGCCCTCCCGCAGATCGACCTGGACTGCGGACGCGATTCGCGAACCGAAGCGCTGTTCACTCACGACTTGGGGCAGCGGCGGGGAAGCGAAGATAGTCCAGTCAGACTCGGATTTCGCGAGTTCATCGTCGCCGTCTAGCTTCTGTCCCAGGCTCGCCAGGAGAGACTGTTCGGATACAACGGCGGCCGAATGTTCGAGCACCAGCGGTTTGTCACTTTCGCCTTTGGGCGCTGCCCAAGCCACAATCCGCCGCCGGATCCTGGGCGCGTCGCTGAACACCTCCGGCAGCTCGAAGACCTCGCGGATAAGAGCGAGCGCCGCATCGCTCAACATGATGGCGGGTAATCTGGGACGGTCTGTTCTGCGGAGGGTTACCCGGCAACCTGCCTTTCCCAGCAGATGCGCGGAGCAGTAGGCGGCCACACCGTCTCCCCGTATGCAGATGCTGGTCACGCTTGTCTCATTTTCTATAAAAATATACTGGTTCTATAAAAATATACTGGCACAGCGGGCCGCCTTCCGTGTTATAGTGTTCTTGATTGAACCCTTCCACAGCGTCTTAATGGGAGGAAGGCCACGTCCACGCCTCAATCGGAAATTTTCCCAAGAGGCTTTGAACGAGGTGACCTTTCATGAAGACGACAATTCCCGTTGGTTTATTCTGTCTCACGGCGAGTCTCTTTTCTATTCCACTCGACGCCGCGAGTAACGATTCGGACGCTTGGAACAGCAAGGCGGCGGCCGCTTATCTCGATCAGAGAGCGGCTTGGTGGATGGCGTGGCCATCGTCCGCCCGCGATCACGAGACTTTCTGTATTTCGTGTCACACGGCGCTTCCGTATGCTCTCAGCCGGCCCGCCCTTCGCAGCGTTCTCGCCAAGCAAGCACCGTCTCCAAATGAGCGCAAAATCTTGGATAACGTAACGAAACGCGTCAGACTTTGGAGCGAGGTCCAGCCTTTCTATAGCGACGAAAAGCAAGGCGTACCGAAGACGACCGAGGCTCGAGGAACGGAATCCGTCCTCAATGCTTTGATCTTGGTCAGCTATGACAGTCGAGAAGGAAAGCTCGGAGCAGATGCGCGAATGGCTCTCAGTAATATGTGGGCGTTGCAACTGAAGACGGGCGAGCAGAAAGGAGCTTGGCCCTGGCTAAATTTCCACAACGAGCCGTGGGAAGCGGATGATTCGCAGTATTGGGGAGCGGCGCTTGCGGCGATTGCCGTGGGCACAACGCCGGGCGAATATCGCTCAACTCCCGAAGTGCGGGAAGGCCTGGATTTACTGGGCGAATACCTTCAGCGCGGCCGGCAGGAGCAATCTCTCCTCAACCGTCTCGCGCTGTTGTGGGCTTCTACCAAGATTCCGACTCTCCTGAAGCCCGAGGAACAAAAGTCCATCGTCACTGAGGTTCTCAAGCAGCAACAGGAAGACGGGGGCTGGAGCGCGTCATCGCTCGTCATCGGGACCTGGAAGCGCAGGGACAACACGCCGCTCGAAACGAAAAGCGACGGCTACGGCACGGGTTTGGCCTCGCTCGTCCTGCTGAAGGCGGGAGTTCCGCGCACGCAGGCCGAAATGAAAAAAGGTTTGGCGTGGCTGTCGCAAAATCAGGAAGCCGAGGGTCTGTGGCGAGCCTATTCGTTGAACAAGAAGCGCGACCCGGCTTCAGACGCAGGACACTTCATGACCGACGCTGCCACGGCGTATTCCGTCCTGGCATTGACGGAAGGCAAATGACATCCGCATGACTTGGGCGACAATCCGAGCCACCGGGCTCGTCATCATGCTTTCGACCGCGCCCGCGCGGGCTGCCGAACAGCTGCTCGGCCGGTGGCTGCTTGTAAGCCAGCAGATCGGCGGCCAGAAGACCGAGGTTGATGAGTTGACGCTCCGGATCGTGATGAGAGGTCAGACGCTCGAGTTCGGCTATTCGGTTCCGGTAAATAACATTCAATTCGTGTCGCTCCGTTTCGCGGCCCGTCCCGACGGCACGGAAGCCGACGTAACGAACGCGAACGGACAAAAGATCGGAACCGCGAAGGTCACCAAGGCTAGCGCTTCGCAGTACAGGATCGTGATCCAGGGCCAGAACAAGCCGACAGCATCGGGGACGATGACGGTTTCAGCGGACGGCAAAATACTCACGTGGGAATCCGAGTCGAAGCCGCCCGGCCAATCGGCCGTCACGCGCATGGTCCAGATTTTCTCACGTCAGTAACGCTGGCAGGAGGCAGAATCGCGTTGAGTTTTCTGCGTGGGTTTGTGCGGCGGCCGCAGCGGGTGTGGCTGCGGCGGTTGAATTTCCAGATCCACCTTTGGATTGGTTTGATTCTGACCCTTTATCTGATCATGATCGGCTTGACGGGGTCGATTCTGGTATTTCGTGAGGAGCTGGAGCATCTGGCCGGGGCCAATCCCTGGCGCGGTATCCAGACCAGCGGCTCTTACGCGGATCCAGTCAAGGCGATCGCAAGCGTCCGCACAGCCTTTCCTGAGGCGCGAATGATTTCGCTTTCGGCGCCGACGAAATTCAACCCGGTGTACATCGCGGTTCTCCAAACCCGAGGCAGAGCGGCAGGGGCGAGCAGCATCGCGATCGACCCCATCGCGGGCGAGGTCCTGGGGCGCTTGCCGCGTCGTCTGCCGCCGCACTGGGCGTGGCTGGGAGTGGTCCGGAATCTTCACGTAACGCTTCTCTCCGGCGTTACCGGACGCCAGGTGAACGGCGTTCTGGCGGGCTTCCTACTGCTGGTCAATCTGACCGGGATGGTCGTATGGTGGCCGGGGCTGAGAGCTTGGACCCGAGCTCTTACAGTGGACTTCGCCCGCACCTGGCGGCGCGTGAACTTCGATCTCCACCGTGCCGTGGGGTTTTGGACTCTCGCAATCGTTTCCTTCTGGGCGATCTCGGGAGTCTACTTTGGGTGGTCGCGCGAAACTCGCACGCTGGTCGAGCGGATTTCACCCTTGGTCTCCGCGGTGCCCCCGGTAATCCAGGTCGAGCCCAGGCCTGCCGGCACGTCTCCTGGTACCTCTGGGGCCGATCTGCACGCAATACTCAAACAGGCGGCCAGTCTCGATCCGGGGACGACGCTGCGTCAGATCTCATTCCCGTCCGGCAGAAGAGCGCCGCTTCAGATCTCCATGCAGCGGTTTGGCACCCGAGGTGCGGAGTTTGCGGACACGCTGTACTTCGATCCTTACGACGGCCGCTATCTCGCCATCTGGAAATACGGCGTAAACCAGAGCCTCGGCGATTGGTTTATTTGGTTGCAAATTCCGGTGCATTTTGGCACGTTCTGGGGCCTCGGCGTAAAAATCCTGTGGGCGGCTTTCTCGCTCGCGATTCCGCTGCTCTGCGTGACCGGAGCGCTGATGTACTGGAATCGGTTCTTGCGGAGGCAATGGCCGAGGCGATCGAAGTATGGCGCACGAGCTAAACGGGTCTGGGCGGATGCTGCGCTCGTTCACGGTGCTGAAAACGAAAGGTGAGTTTGCCTCAAGAAGGATCTTTTCAATGTCCTTGCCGAAGCCGATGAGGCCCATGGCGAAGTTTTTGGGCTCGGTCTGCCTGATCTGCCAGATGTTGAAGTAGACGAAGCTCATCGTGAGCATATGGTAGGCGAGGAAGTTGAAGAAGTAGGACCTAGCATCGAGCCAACGAAGCGAAGAACCTTCACCCCTGGCTCCGCTTGATGTCCTTCCCGCACAAGAGGTACCGTCCTCATGGGATAGCTTTCCGATATTGCCCAACAACAGGGAGCAAAAGGACCCGAAAATGAAAGACTTGATTGCTGTTCAAAAGATCGTGGGGTGGGAGAAACTGAAGGCGCTGGTGCTCGACAGCGTGAGTTCCCCCATTACCAAACGCGTGTACAACATGGCCCTGGAGGAGTTCCTGGCCTGGGTTCCAGCAGGCGCCGCGGCCCGCCTTCACCAAGGCTACCGTGAGCGCGTGGCAAGTGGGTCCACTTCACTAATAGGCTGGCTTCCACCCGGACACTCGCCCCATCAGACCGACCCGCCGCCTCCACCACCCTTTTGTGCCCTCGCGGCCTGCGCCAATAAGCGCCGCGCGAGGATTTTACCGCTTGGCCCGCACCCAAAAATCCTTAAAGGATTCCGACTGTGGCGGCTTTCGGGTTTCAGTGCCTGATGGTTTGCGCCGTTTCACCAGGTCCGAGTATCGTGGATGCCGAACGCCGTCGAGCAGAAGCCTCAAGGGCGCCGCCAGCCGCCACGACCAGGAATTGCGGAGATCCGCAATCGTATTTCGAGCGTCGGCGAGCTGTTTTGCCGCATCGCCCAATTTCGCCGTCAGCGCATCGATTCGATCTCGCGCCTCGCGGTCGGCGGCGGTCAACGCATCGATTCGAATTCGGGCGCCGCGGTCGGCGGCCTCACAGGCGGCCAGTTCCGCGGAGAGCCGTTTCCATTCCTCGGCCAGATGCGTCAAATCGGTCGAGAGTTGCGCGATCTCCTGCTGCCGCCGGTCAAAATCGCTTTTCGGAATTACGATCCGGGTTCGAACCGTGCCGGAGAAGGGACCTTCCGATCGCTTGAGGGCCCAAGCCAGGGAGTCGGCTTGATCGAGATCTTCGAAGTACGGCGGCTGCAAATCTTCCGCCATCACCCGGCTCGGTCCGGGCCAATTGGGAGAGACGTCGTGCAGCGCGATGGTTCCACCGATTTTCAGAAATCGCGACCACTCCAGAACGTCGCGGTGCACGGCCTCGTAACCATGGCTGGCGTCGATGAACAGAATATCGATCGGCTCAGTCCAGGAGCGGACAACCTCGAAGGAATAGCCCTTCCTTGCGTGCGTCATGTGAGAGAACCCGCAGCGCCTGATGTTCCGATGAAACGTCTCTTCCAGGCTCCGCCGCATCTTGGAAATCAGCGGGGCATAATGCTGCTGCTGGCAGGCCGGATTCTCATCCGAGCCGAATGGGTCCACGCAGAACAAACGCGCATTCTGTTTGTCGCGCATTCCGGCAGCGAGCAAAACGGAACTCTTGCCAAGCCACGATCCCAGTTCCACAACCACCGCATCTGTTTGTGGCGCGCGGTTGCGGGTTAGTTCGAACAGCGCATTGGCCTCCTTATCCGTCAGCCAGCCGTCGATTCGCCGCGCGATTCGGATCCAGCGCCAACTGTGCGGGAACTCCTGGCGGAGTTTCTCTCCATCGCTGGTCATGAGTTTTTGAAGCACGGGTATCCATCTTAATACACTCGCGCTCTTTCCGGCGGGATGAGGAAACACATGAGAAGAACGTCCAGGATGTGGCCTGCGGCCCGGCCGCGTGTTGCGGGCGGTGACCGGCCCTCCACCATTTACTTGCGCAGTTGGACGGTCTCGAGTTTTCCGCCGCTGCCGTAGGCGACAAAAGTCCCGGCGGCGGAATGGAAGATGCGGGGATAGCCGAAGGGTGACTTACCGCCCTCGGCGATCTGCACCACAGGGCCGGCGACTCCGGCGGGAGAGATTTCGCGCACCAGCAGACGAGCGTCGCCGCTCGAGTTGCGCTCCATCCAGGAGACGATCGCTCCGCCGTCATCGGCCAGAGTCAGCGACGTGTTGCCGAGAGCGGGTCCGATGCTGACCGGGATCAGCTTGCCGAGAGTCGCGCCGCCGTCTTCGGAGAAAAGCATCTGCACCTTTGCCGGCTCCGTCGCGCCGGTGAACCAGGCCAGCGCAACGTGATCGCCCTTGGCTGCAACGGCCGCAGCGTTCACCGGACACGCGTCCAGGCGCCAGTTATCGGCGTGCACAATCTTCGAAGTCGACCACTTGCCGTTTTCAAAACGCAGGACGGCGATGTCGCGGATGTTGTCGGGCGTGTGGTCGCGGTAAGCCACGATCAGGCCTTTGGCAGTGCGGGCAACGGCGGTGGGGCAGCAGTCGCAGACGTCATCGTCGAGGCGCTCCTCCTTGAGCTCTTTGCCGGAAGCATCGACAACCGTGCGCATCAGGTAGCCCGGTCCGTCGTCTCCCTTCGGAGTTTCGAGCCAGAACAGCGAGGCTTCGTTGGGACCGCTGGCCGCCATGGAGACCAGACCGTGCTGCACTTCGCTGCGATCCTTGTGCGCCATCAGCGGCGCGGACCAACGCACTCCGTCAACAGAAGTGGAAACGTAGATGTATTCGGCTTCGCTCGATTCCTTGGGCATTTCCACCCAGTGGGCCAGCCAGAGCTTGTCGCCGATCTGCATCACTTCGGGCGCTTCGGCAGGCTGGCGGAAGAAGTGGCGGCCGGAGATCACGGTGCGCGCCTCGGACCACGCGGCGCCTTTGCGAACCGCGTAGCGCAGGGAGTACTCGCCGTTCTTCACCGGTTCGATCCAGCTCAGGATCGCGCTGCCGTCCGGAGCGACGGACCAGTTCGGTTGTACGCTGCCATCGGCGCTGGGGTTGGCGAGATGCTCGGCGCGGAATCCTTGTGCGGACGCGGCCACATTGAAGACGACATTGAGCACGGCAGCAAGGAAGAGAACGAAGATCGCTTTTTTCATGGTTCTACCTCTTCTATTGTCTGCCTATTTTCGCGCGTTTGGCAGGTCGCAGACCTGCCCCACAACAGCTCAAACGGCTCAATACGTAATCGTGGTCAATTCCGAAGCCCTGTGATAGGCCGGCACTTGGAGCTCCGGCATCGGCTTGGCTTCGAATAACCTGCGGCAGGGCACCAACAGCCAGCGCGCCACCCGGTTAGCCTTCTGCCGCCGCGCGCTATCGGTGGAAATGCCCGTGTTCGCGTACATCTGGCGATACAACTTGGAGATGAACAGGAACGCCAGCCGGCCGCGCAGAGTGGGCACGCACTTGGACCGGCTCCAAATCTCGCGCATGCTGTAGAAGTTGTCCCACACGCCCTGGGTGCGCTCGCGGATCTCCTCCGTGGTCATGGTCTCGTGCGGAGAAAACATCTTCGGCCGAACGCTGGCGGGAATCAGCCAATAGCGCGTGATCGGGATCCCCTCCACGCGAGGCGGGTTCCCGTTCATGCTCTTTTCCCATCGATCGAAGTCGACGGTGCCGGGAAAGGGGGTCATCATCACGAACTGCGCGAAGGTCAGGCCTGCCTGTTTCGCCAAAGCGTTGGTGGCCGCGAAGGTGTCGGCGCGGTCGGTGGGAAGCCCGAAGATGAAGGAGCCGAGCACGTGCACGCCATGCTCCTTGAACGACTTGAGGCGCGTGGCCAAATCGGCGCCGGCCGAGTTGAACTCCTTGAAGATGGACTTCAGCCCTTCCGCGGTGACGGATTCCACGCCGACCAGCGCGCCCTTGATATGGGCATTGCGCATGGCGTCGAGAAACTGCCCGTCTTCACCGGCCTCCATGGTGATCTGAGTGTAAAAGACCATATCGGAAGGAAGCTTCGCCAGCTTCTCCATTAACTCGAACCGCTCCGAGCGAATCGCTTTGAGCTCCTCGACGCGAGGCAGATTGTGCTGCTTCTCGGCGAGTTGAATGTCGGTGAGGGTGACGGGATAGAAATTATCGTCGGCCAGCGCGATGAAGCGAAATCCGAGACGCCGCAGTTGCACGATCTCTTCGATCACCACGTCGGAGGCGCGCTGGCGCGGCTTCTGTCCGTCGGTGCGCCACACCGAACAGAACGAACAATGCTTGGGGCAACCGCGCACGGTTTGAACGGATGCCCACATGTAACGATCGCGCGGCGCCAGATCCCAGCGCGCGGGCAAGAACTGCTCGCCGGAAACACGGCCGCCGTCATAAATAGTTTGGGCCGCGCCTCCGTGGACCGCGCTCTGCGCCAGATCGGCGATCACCTTGGCCCACACGACGTCTCCATCGCCTTTGACCACGACGTGCGCACCGCCCAGCTCAAAGGCCTCCTCCGGATATAGGGTCGCGTGGATGCCGCCATACACCACCCAGGCTCCGCGCTCGCGCGCCATGCGTCCGACTTCCATGCCTCGCAGGGCATTGCCGGTATGGACGCCAATGCCGACAATATCGCCGGGCTGTATCAGCTCAGGCTGAATCTGTTCCAGTGTCTCGTCGGTGATGATGGGATCGCCGTAGGTGGCTGGAGTAGCGGCGGCAAGTACGTACAACCAACGCGGGGTGATTACCCCGATCCCGAACGAGACATCGCTGGGATTAACCAAATGCACGCGCATCGATGAAGAATCCGTTCCCTTTCTTCGCTGCGCGTGGTCCAAGAATCAACGGAGCGCCGCTAGGCGCTCAATGAGCACATCCTACCGACGGCCAATACCCTGAACGACGTACTGCGAGGCTGCGACACATCCACCCCGAAGTGCAATCGTTGCGTGGAGGCTTTCACTCTAGCAGATTTTAAGACCGCGCAAGCATGGGAACCGCTCCGTCACGGTCGGGGCTTGGATTGCGCGGCCGTACGAATGCGCCCAAGCCCGGGAATAGGCCTTCCCCGAGGCTCGAATACCCTGTATAATTCATGATGATGCTGGGCTTTGCACGCTTTGTCCGATGGGCGGGAGTGTTGATTGCGTTCCTGCTGCTGGCGGATGACACCATCCGGACGGGTGTGAGCGAAGTTCTCGTCCCTGTGACCGTCACCACCAAGGACGGCAAATTCGTCTCCAACCTGGATAAGCAGGACTTCACCGTCTTCGATAACGGCCAGGAGCAGACCATCGACTTTTTCTCGCGGGACCACAATCAGCCCGTGGTCGTGGGCTTCCTCGTGGATCTGAGCAACAGCAGCAGGACCCAGTGGAAGGATTGGCAGTCGACCGCCATCGACCTTGTGGATACGCTGCTGCCGGGCGACAAGAAGTACTCGGGTTACCTGATCGGATACAGCACCGAACCCGACCTGATGGTGAACACGACCTCCGATGGGGAAGCCATCGTGGCGAAGCTCAGGACCCTGAAGCCGGGCGGGGGGGCGGCGCTCTACGACGCTCTCTACGAAGCTTGCACGAATCGCAAACTCGTTCCTGGCGAGCCGATCGAGCCACGGCGGGTGGTGGTGATCATCGGCGACGGCCACGATAACTCCAGCAAGAAAACGCTGAAGGAAGTTATGGAGCTGGCGCAGAGGAATCTGGTGACGATCTACGGCATCAGCACGTCCTCTTACGGCTTCGGCAACGACGACGACGACGATGTGCTCTTGAAGATGGCCATCGCGACCGGAGGCAAGGTCGAGTATCCGCTTCAAAACGTGTACAAGGACGTCTCAGGATACTTGCAGGTGCCGAGGGACGAAGGCAATTACGCCTATGACGTGGGAACCGGCGGATATTCGGCGAACAAGGCCAGCGTCATCTACCGCGCGATCGCCAATCTGAGTGGAGAAATCACCACCCAGTACATTCTGCGCTATGTTCCCGACATTCCCGACGATTCCAAGAACATTCGTGACATTAAGGTGGTGGTGAAGCTGCCCGACGTCAATGTCAGGGCGCGTCAATCCTACTATCCGTTCACCGCTAATAAGGATTCAGCGCTGCGTTCCCGTTGATGTCCTCCCTGTGTCATGATTCGTGAAGCCGATAAGCTACACGAAGACGCATGTCCGCTGTAACCACGCACGCCGCGAATTTTTCCATTCTTGAGTTGGACGCCTCTAACGACGCCTTTAAGTTGGATGCCCCCAGCCGCCCGTCCGTGGCCGCGGGGGTGCTGTTGGAAGACCCCGCCGAAGACCGTTTGTACCTGCGCCTGCGCCGCGATTGGGAAGAAATCGCCGCCGAGGAAGCCGGCGTCCTCTCGGCGCTCGAATTCGATCTGGCCTCGAAGGCCGCCGAGATGGGCGCAAGCCGTCTGCTGGGCTATCTCGAAGAGACGCTTTCCAACTTCCTGAGGATCGGCGAGAGGCGCGAGGTGATGGTGGAGGATTTTGAGCGCGCTTTGGGACGCCTCTACCGCGAGCATGTTTCCTCGACGGTGCGGGAGTTTGTCACCCACCTGCCCCGATATTCTCTGGCGGTGGCCGCGGGGAAATTCCTCGAAAACCGGGAAGTGACCGAGGAAGGCTGGGAGGAAGCGCCGCCGGGGTTGAGGCTGACTCGCGAGATGTTCCTCGCGCGCATCGCCGGGCGATCCATGGAGCCGCTGATTCCCGACGGGAGCCTGTGCGTTTTCCGCGCCGGCGTGACTGGATCGCGGCATGGGCGGCTGGTGCTGGTGGAAGCGCTCGGCCGCGGCGCCAATGACCGTCACACGGTGAAGCGCTATCGCAGCGGGAAGGCGCAAAATCCCGATGGCTCCTGGACCCACCAACGCATACGCCTGGAGCCCCTGAATCCCGAGTTCGAAGGCTGGGATCTCAATCCCGACGACGAGGACAGCCTGCGGGTGATCGCGGAGTTTGTGAGGGTGTTGGACTGAGCCGCGTCCGTCAGGGAGCGGTGTTCTTGAGCCTCACGTTCTTGGTCCGGCAAGCCGATGGAGAGAGAGACCCATGGCGACCCTCGCGACCTCGCCCACATCCGCTTCCGCATCGGCCCCACGGGCTCCTCGATGGCCGTTCTTCCTTTATGCGCTGACCGGATTCACCGGGGTCCTGGCCGAACAGGGATTCGAGAAGTACATGTCGCTGCTGGTGGGCGCGACAGCGGCGGCTTCGACAGTGGTGATCTTCGCGTATTTTCTCGGATTCGCGCTGGGAAGCTGGGCCATAGGAACTTTCGTGCGGCGGGGAAGCATCCGCCAACCGCTGCGGGTTTACGGAGTGCTGGAACTCCTGGTCGGCATTTCCTGCGTAGCGTTCTCGTATTCATTCCATCCGCTCATGGAGGCGCTCGCGCCCTGGCAAGCGCTTTACACCAACCCGCTGTTGAAATTCGCGGTGCGCTTCGTTTTCGGCAGCATCCTGATTCTTCCGGCGGCCGCGTTGATGGGCGCTTCGTTTCCGCTGATCGCGTGCGCCGTGGATCGCGGCAACAATTCGCACGGACGTTCATGGTTGCGCGCGTACACGCTGAATCTCACGGGCGCGGTGCTTGCGGCGCTCAGCGGCGCTTACGTGACCATGCCGTGGATCGGAATCCGGGGCGCGCTGTGGCTCTGCTTCGGGATCTGCACATTCGTGTTTGCGGGATGTATGTCCGCGAATTTTGGCGATGCGCGGCTGCCCGCAACGGGGGAACGGCCGAACACCAGCGCGCGGCTCGATCGCGACGCCCGGATTCTTTTGACCGGCGCATTCGCCTCCGGCTTCGTATTCTTCGCGCTGGAGGTGATCTGGACGCATTTGATCGGTATCGCGATCGGCACCAGCGTGTACGCCTTCTCGGCGATGCTCACGATGGTGCTCCTAGGGCTGCTGATTGGCGCGTTTCGCGTCGACCGCATCACTCGCAGGCAGCCAAACATCGGCTACTCGAAGATTTTCCAATTCGCGGCGCTCCTGCTGGTAATCCAGTTGCGGATGTGGGATTGGGGGCAGGCCGTGTTCATCATCGATCTGCCGCCGCTCCTGCAAAACTTCTTCGCCGTCGAGACCATCAAGCTGGCGCTGGCCGCGGCGCTGATCGTGCCCTCGGCCGCAATGCTGGGCGCGATCTATCCCTGCCTGCTGCGCAGCCCCGTCCTCGAACGCCCCGGGTATTCGTATCTGGTCGGCTACCTGAACACATGGAATTCGCTGGGTTGTTTGATGGGCGCGATCGCAGGAATCTTCTTCCTCATTCCGGTGCTGGGAGCGGAGTGGTCGCTGAAGCTGATCGTCGTATCGGCGCTGGCCGTGAGCCTGCTCTTCCTATGGCGCGAGAATCCTTCGCCCAAGGCGCTGAAGACGGCCCTGGGAGGCGTCGCGATCGTGCTGGTGTACGCAGCGGTGTGCAGGTGGGACAAGCGGCTGATCGCTTCGGGCATGAACGTCTACTTCGGACAGGTGGCGGCGCCTGATGCGGCGAAGAAACCCGCAACCCCGCAGCGCGACGCGGAGCTGATTTTCTTCGATGAATCGGCGCAAGGTGGAATCACTTCCGTGATCGAGTTCACGGATCCGGCTTCGCACGCCAAGGAACGCGTGCTGTTGACCAACGGGAAGTATGAGGGCTCCGACGATCTCCTTAACCAGGGCCGCGCGCAGATCGGATTCGCTGCGATTCCCTCGATGTTCAACGCCGAAACCGGACGTGCCTTGCTGATCGGATTGGGCACGGGACACAGCGCGCTGGCGCTGGCGCGCATGGGATACCGCGAAGTGGAAGTGGCCGAGTTTGCGCCCGGAATCATCAGGGCGTCGCGGCAGGCGTTCTCGCATCTGACCGAAGGCGCGCTCGATTTCCCCAACGTATCCATAAATCTGGAGGACGGACGCAATCTGCTTCTGACGAATCCGAAGCGCGCATACGATCTGATCACGGTTGAGATCACCAGCGTCTGGTTTGCGGGCGCGACCAACGTCTATTCGCGGGAATTTTACCAGCTTGCCAAGAAGCGTCTGCTCCCGCGCGGCGTGCTCCAACAATGGATCCAGCTCCATCACGTCAGCAGCCGCGAAGTGGAATCCGAAATCGCGACGGCGCGTTCGGTTTTTCCGTACGTCAGCTTCTGGTACTTCGGCGGACAGGGAATCATGGTGGCGAGCTCGGAGCCGCAATCGGCCGACTCCGCCCGCCGCCAAATGCTGGAGCAGCGGATGAACCTGCTGATCCGGCGCACGCCGGCCGAGCAGGCGCAGATCGCGGATGAGATGTTTCATTCGCGAGTGATGAGCCCGGATGCCGTGGACCGGATGATCGCGCAGGCTGCTGCGCAAGGCCGGCCCGCCGTCATCAACACGGATCACAATCGATGGCTCGAATATGCGACGCCGAAATACAACTCGAGCAACGCGGATTGGATATCGCGCAATCTGGCGTTTCTGCGTAGCTTTGAAGAGCCTCAAGCCGCCCGATAGCTTCCCAGCACGCGAAGGAAATCGGCCAGCTCGCCCAGATGGCCGAGCGCATGCCGCACCTTCTCATCGTCCTGACGGCCGATCAGGTCCAGGTAGAACAGGTACTCCCACGGCTTGCCGCGAAGGGGCCGGGATTCCACCTTCACCAGATTCAAATCGCGCAGCGCCAACGCGCTCAGGGCGCGGAATAGGGCTCCCGGAATGTTGCGGGTGGAAAACACCAGCGAGGTTTTCCAGGGCTTCTTGCCCGATCCGCGCGGCGTGCGAGGCTTGGCGCCTGCCGCCTCCAGCAGAAAGAAGCGGGTGTAGTTCTGGCGATCGTCCTCAATCTCGCTCTTTAGAATCTTGGCTCCGTAGATTTTCGCGGCCAGCGCGGATGCGATCGCCGCGCCGCCAGGCGGCCGATCCCGCATGATCATCTTGACGCTGCCGGCGGTGTCGTAGAAGATCTCCTGTTCGATGCGCTTGTGCGCGGCGAAGAAATCGCGGCATTGATTCAGCGCGACGTCTTTCGAAAATACGCGCTGCACCTGGCGAAAACTCACGCCCGGTGGCGCGATCAAATTCATCACGATCCGCACGTTGGTTTCCGCCGTAACGGTGAAATCGTGCTTCAGCAGCAGATCGTAGTTTTCGTGAATCGAGCCGTGCAGCGTATTTTCGATGGGAACGGCGGCGCAGTCGACCTGCTTCTGTTCCAGCGCGGCGAAGACCTCGTCGAATCGCTGGCACGGAATCGGCCGCGCCCTCGCGCCCAGGAATTGGCGGATCGCCTGCTGGCTGAAGGCCCCCAGCTCGCCTTGGAAGGCAACCTTCATTCCGATTTCCCCTTTACCGGCGGTTTTTCTCTGGGTGTCCCGTCCCAGCGCGCGGCGTTCTCGTCCGGCAAGCCTAGAAGATCCAGAACCCGATCCACGCTATGTTCCACCAGATCGTCGATGGTCTTGGGGTGGTGGTAGAAAGCGGGGACCGGCGGCGCGATAATCGCTCCCATCTCGGCTAAGGCCGCCATCGACCGCAGGTGACCCAAATGCAACGGCGATTCACGGACCATCAGGATCAGCCTGCGCCTCTCCTTCAGCGCCACATCGGCAGCTCGAACCATTAGATTAGAACTGATACCCGAAGCTATAGAAGACATAGTAGTTATCGAACATGGGGCGATGACCATCCCGGAAGTCACAAAAGAACCGCTGGCGAGCCGGCACCCGACGTCCTCGGGCGGATAGGTACATGTTGCCAGGGAGCGAAATTCGGCAGCGGACTTGCCGAGCTCGAGAAATGCAGTCCTTTCCCCGGAACGAGACAGGATAAAATGGACCTCCACGCCGGAACGGGCGCTGAGTTTCTGGAGAAGCCTCCACCCATAAACCGAGCCGCTGGCTCCAGTTAAACCCAAAACGATGCGCAATTTGGGGAATTCTCCGCGTACTCCAAAATCCGTGGGGCTCGTCATGTTCTGAAATCGACCCCGCGAGGGGAATTCTGTTCTGAATTCAGAACAGAGAGCTTGCGACGGCAGAGCCGCCGCCAGTATAATCTTATGGAGGTTCTAGAGATATCTCGCCGCGACATGGCGTTTGGACCTTCCGGTCGTTCTGATTCCGCACCCCAACTCTCCATCTTGGGGGAAGCAGGCCAGAAACTCAAGCGAATCCGCGAACGCCTGCGCCTGAAATACCGGGACATCGAGGAGGCGAGTCTCAAGATCGCCGCCGCCCGCCAAAACGACGAGTTTGTGGTGGCGCTGAGCCGGCTCGCCGATATCGAAAATAAGGGAACGATACCCAGCATCTATCGGCTCTACTCCTTGTGCGCTATCTACCGCTTGGATTTGGACGAAGTGCTGTCGTGGTACGGAGTTCCGGCGGATCAAATGGCCGCCGACGCCAGCCTGATTGAGCTGCCGCGGACCCACGTGATCGGATTCTCAACCAGCGATCAATCCGAGGTTCAGGGGCCGGTTGCCTTGGACCCAGGCATCGACTTGAGCAAGACCGAGTTCCTGAGCCGGATGATTCAGCGCTGGGGCACGCTTCCGCTAACCTTGCTGAAACGTGTGGACTTACGCAATTTTCTGTACGGATTGATCGGTACCGAAGACTGGTTCATGTATCCCCTGATCGCTCCAGGTTCCTTGGTGGTGATCGACGACAGCCGGCGGCGCATCGTCAACACCGGATGGAACAATGAGTTCGACCGGCCCATTTACTTTCTAGAGCTCCGCAACGGCTACGCGTGCGCCTGGTGCAGTTTGCGCGATGATCGCCTGGTGTTGCAGCCCCATCCAGCCTCGCAATGCGAGCCGGAAGTTCTTGCGTATCCGGAAGAAGTCGAAGTCATCGGACAGATCACGGAAGTTGCGATGAGCTTGGATCCTTCGAGACGGCGCCGCCCACGCACTTAAGATCTGGTACCAGATCTCCTAAACCGTCTACTACCGGCATAAGGGATTGTTCTGAATTTCGAACGTCTTCCTTAAAGGTGAGGAGGCTCGTACTAGGAGTCTTATGGTTACTTCCTAGGGGCGAAAGCTTAGGCCCCTGGGAGGCTGAATGTTTAAGACTTTATCGCAAGGTATTGGATTTGCGTTGTCCCTGGTTACTCTGGTTGGGCCGGTGCATGCCGATATCGGGTTTCCGGACCAGTGCTGGCCGGATTGCGAAGCGTATTATGAGAACCTGCAATGCCAGAACTGGTTCGGGCCGGAATGGTACTACTGCGGCTGGAACAACGGCTGGACGTATTGCTGCGCCGGTGAATAGACTGCCGGCACTCCAGGGATGCGGGGCCGTCGTGCGCCCGCATCCCTGGAGTTGCTGGGTTTCCCGCACTTGTTATTTCCAGAAAGGATGAGTTCATGAACAAACGCAATTATGTTCCCTGTTTTGTTGCGCTAGCGGTGCTGGTTTGGATCATTGGCCATTTTCCGCCCTTCCAGATTACATGGCGGCGCTTCCTCTTCACGGATCCGACGCCGGTGACCGTGAAGCTGGCGTTTCTATTCAAAGTGTACGGCCTGCCATGCTGCTTGTCGCTTGTTGCGGTTGTGATGTTTCAAATGCAAGGAAAGCTGGGTGCTTTGGGCGCTTCGGGAACTACCGTATTCCCGATGGCGCTGATTGCGTCAGGCTGCATGATGACCGCGTTCCGCAGCATGTCGAGCGGAGTGGGTGGAGTTCCGGGTTACGCGCTGGGGATGGCCCTGGGATATACGCTGATGTCGCGGATGCATTCGCTCCAGCCCACAGGCCGGGTCATATTCGGCAGACCGCTGCTGAGAGTCGTGTGGCGCGGAGAGCTGGCCGCTCAAAAAGCGGCGGCGGCGCGGCTTCAAGCGCGGGAGGCCCTCGGCGGCTCCGGGCATTTGAAGGTTTCGAGCAGCACGTCGAATTCCGCGCAGAACAGTTCTCTTTCACTCACGCGCGCGGAAGCCGGCATATAGCCGCGATATGGGCGGAGGCTGGCCCAGTGGTCCAGCACCTCCGGCAACGGATCCTCCAAACCGTCGAGGTATTCCGAGAGATCGTCCCTTTTTTCCGCCAGGGGCAGATTCAGCCATTCCTGGAAGACGGTCTGGTGGCTTTGCGAAAGCGCCCTCCGGCTCTCCTCCCGGCCGAAAATCGAGGCCAGGCCGTGATGCCGGTAGATCCCGGAATTGGAGTCGCGCAGCGAAGCCAGATACTCCAGGCGGCCGAAAAGTGTGGGGATGCGGGAAAGCGTGTTCTTGAACACGTCGGCTGTAGCCGAGCGCTCCAGCATTGGCTTAGGCCTGAATTGCGGCACCGCGAAACGTCCTTCCCGATTGTAAGGCAATTGGCCTCTGGAACGCGATAGCAGAAAATGTTTTCGGCTTTCCGAAAAGCCGTAGGACGCTTGGGGAATCCCGCTTTCCGCCGGTAGCCGTTAAGCCTCTGGTAGCCGTTAAGCCTCTGGTAGCCGTTAAGATGGTGGCGAGGGAATAGCGACTATGAGGATCGGCATACTGGGCGCGGGAAAAGTGGGCGGAACGCTGGGGACCGCCTGGGCCCGCCACGGTCATGAAGTTTTTTTCGGCGTACGGAACCCGGATTCCGCGGACGCCCACGCATTACTCCACCGCTCGGGCCCGCGCGGGCGCGCCGAGAGCGTAGCGGACGCGGTTCGATCCGCCGAAGTCGTCGTGAACGCGCTGCCTTGGCCGGCCACCCGCGGAGTTTTGGAGACGCTGGATCTGTCGGGCAAGATTCTGCTGGATTGCGCCAACCCTCTGAAGCCGGATCTCTCCGGCCTGGAAGTGGGCACCACGACTTCGGGCGGTGAACTGGTGGCCGGATGGGCCAAGAGCGCGCGAGTGGTAAAAATCTTCAACACCACCGGGTTCGCCAATATGGCGAATCCTTCTTACGGCGGCGAACCGATCACCATGTTCTACTGTGGCGACGATGCGGAGGCCAAGCGTGCCGCCGCAGGGTTGGCGCGCGATATCGGCTTCGATCCCGTCGACGCCGGACCGCTCTCCAACGCACGGCTGCTGGAGCCACACGCGTTGCTGTGGATCTGGCTCGCGATCAAGGGCGGCGTGGGCCGCGAGTTCGCATTTAGGATCGTGAAGCGCTAAAAGCGCAGGACTACTGCTTGCCCTTCGCGTTCGGATTTGGAGCCGCGATGGTTGCGGGGTCCCAGTGCTCGTCCGCCTTGCCGTCCACGAAGCGCCACATATCGAACCAGGTGGTGTAGTAGGTCTTTCCCGGAGTCCGGGGATCGGGGTAGGACCGCGGCGTAACCACCGTCACGTAATCGCCTTCGGCGAGTACCGCAACGATCTTGGTCTGCATTTTAGCCGGCAGCGGCGTTGGCTTGCGCGCGGAGAAGAACGCGATCACGCCCGCGCGGCCGGAAGCGGCATTGGGATTGTGCTGATGATAGGCATCCGTCAGCCATTTATCGGCCTCGTTCCAGTGATTGCACTCCAGCAGGTCCAGCATGATGTGATAGGCGGCCTGCTTGTTGCGATCCAACTTCTTATCTTTGGAATGAAAAAGAGCTTCCGGATTGTCGACGCCGACGACCGGCTCCTGCGCGAACATCGGCGCGCAGGCAAATACTGTCAGGGTGAGAAGACTTAGGCGCAGTTGCATGCGTCTATAGTTATCGCAGGCGGAGGTGCTTCGTCAAGTCCCCCGATCTCAAAAACAAAACGAAGGAACTCATCCTACAAATGTTAGACTTCCTTTAATACGATGACCTTGGCTGAGCTCGTGCGCTGGACCGGCTACCTCAATGGCGCAATTGACGTGTGCCTGCTGATTCAGCTTTTACGCTACGGTTTAGTGCGGAGGTATTGCTGGCTTTTCGGCTACTTTCTTGCCGATGTCCTGGAAATTCTGTTGCCGATCCGCCTTCCGACGCGTTCGGTGTGGTACGGATATATCTACTTCGGTGGCCAGGCGGCGAAGGCTGCGCTGGGAGTGGCTCTCGCGATAAATCTGTGGAGGCTGGCGCTGCTGGGATACCCTGCGCTGGCGCGATTCGGCCGTCAGATCGTGATTTACATGCTTCTGGCTGCGATTTCAGTTGCGGCGGTGGGACTTCTGTTGGAGCCGGCCACGCCGCGAGGCCAAAATCCGCTGGTGCATTCGCTTCAGGCCATCGAAGGCGCCGTAGATTCCATGGTCCTGGCTTTTCTGGTGGCGGCGGTTCTATTTCTGCTATGGTTTCCAGTGAAAGTGCGCCGGAATTTGGCGGTGTGCATCGGCGGGTTTGTGTTTTATTGGTTCCAACGCTGGGCTATATTGTTGCTCCTGAATCGGAATCCGGCACATTATACGACTCTGGGCGAAGTATCGTTGGTTCTCCAGCTGGGGTGTCTGGTTCTTTGGATGTTGACCATTAGGCCTGAAGGAGAAATCGTTACCACGGTTACGGGACACCGCTGGAATCCCGCCGAAACGGAGCACTTACTGGGCCAATTAGATGCGATTAATGCGCGCCTGGATCGCATGGTGCATTGACAACTTCTGAAGTAATCCCGCGATTTAGAAGTTGCTTTCCACCATTCTGTTTAGTATTCTGTGTCAGACGGACGGAGGTCGATTCCATGTCAGTTTCCCTCGTCACGTGTGCGATCTCGATCGTGGGCGCCGGGTTGGCGGCGCTGGGAGGGCTGGCGTTGTTCCAGCTTGGCGAATACAGGGGGGCGCGCCGTCGCCGCCCGGAAGAGGAAGGCTCGCCCGGGGTTTCTGAGCCTCCCGGGGTTGATCAGCCCCCCGGGGTTGATCAGCCAATGGCGCGATATCAGCCCATGGTGCGGTTGCTTGCCGGCGAGGACGCGAATTTTCTACGCAGGAATACCGGCTGCCCGAAAGTCGCCGCTCGCTGGGAAAAATCGCGACGCCGGATCGGTCGTCTCTATCTGAAGGAACTGGCCGCCGACTTTCATTGCTTGCACGCGAAAGCGCGGGTCCTGGTGGCCACTTCGCCGGAACAATACGCCTTCTTGGTGCCCATCTTGTTCAAACAACAATTCATGTTCTGGCGGACCGTGGCGACAATTGAGTTGCGGCTTGCCCTAGGCGGATGGAACGTGCCCCAAGCCAACTTGAGGGAACTGGTTGGGGCGATCGAAGCTATGCAGCGGGAGGTCTCGCGCGCGCCCGCGGTAACCCCCGCGTAACCCCACAACCGCTGGCCTACGTCAATCTTGAAGCCAGCTTAGAACGTGAATCTGGCAATCAGCGTACCCGTGCGGCTCGTAAGATAAGGCGGCGTGGCCGTAGTCGGTTGGCTGCCCGGCGTGGCGAAGGTGTTGATGACGCCAAACCCGCTCGAGTAGATCCCGGCGGTCTTCGTCACGGCGTTCTGCGGATTCGTCGCGATCGGATTTGGCAGCAGGGTCCGGTTAAAGATATTGACGAACTCGGCTCGGACGTGGAAATTCATCCTTTCCTTGATCCGGAAGTTGCGGCCGATGTTCGCATTCTCCGTGGGATCGCGTGGTCCGCGGAAATTGGTGTAGAGGGTACTTGCCGCTGGACAAACTGAGTTGGTGGGGCAGGCCGCCCACGCGCCCGGATTCAGCACTTGCGTGGTACCCAGATTGTAGCTGTGGATATTGTTCATGTTGACGTTGTATAAAGGCTGGCCCGCTACCAGTGTGTCCTCACTAGTCAGGAAATTTGCCGTAGGGCTGGCTGGAGGCGTGAGAAATTGGCCGCTTGCGTAAAGCGCATAGCCCCCAATCTGCCAACCTCTGGTAATTTGGTTCTCCCATTGGTTCAGGAACGAAGCCTTCGGCGTGGTGTAGGTGAAGTTGAAAGTCAGCGCCCGTGGAGGGATCTGTTGCAGTGCCCAAGGATTGCCCGCGGGGTTGAAGAAGTCCTGCCGGGTCGGCCTGGTGAAGCCCTTCGCCCAGGTGAATGCGCCGCCGGCCTGCAGGCCATGCGAGAGGCGCTTGGTGGCTTTCATTTGTAAAGAGTCGTACTTGGAATTACCGGTCGCCGATCCCGTAGGGTTAAGCGCCCCGAACTGCGGGAAGGGGTAAAGGATACCCGTCAGCGCCGTGCTGGTGGGGAAGCCTGAATAGGGGAGAAGGTTGGTAATACCATGCGCTGCCTCATTCTGGATCACCGCTGCGGAACTGATCGACTGGCTCAGCAGGTTGCGATCGTTGTTGTTGTTATAGGTCGAACTCAGGCAGACGCCGCCTCCCGTGGCGCACGGGCCGGTTCCCGGATAGGGATACAGGCCGTATGCCGCGTACATTTGCGGCGAGAGCCGGCTCAAATTGCCCAGAGGGCCCGCGGGACCGCCGCTGACACCGTTGCCGCTGCCCAACCAAACGACGCGGTTGCCCACGTAGGCCGCTTCCATGGTGAAATTTCTGGTAATCTCCCGCTGGACGCCGATGCTGAATTGGTTTGTGCGCGGCGGCCGGTTTTGGTTCGGGTCGGGATTAACAGGCGCTCCCGATACGGTACCCAAAGTCGGATAGCGGTTCGGATCGGTGACAGGGAAAACCGGTGTCTGGATCGCGCCGGGAACCTCGATATTCACGAATTGGTAAGCGGCAGGAATATACGACGGGCTGTTGGCAGTCACAGGATAGGTTCCGTTGGTGCTGACAAGGCCGCCCGCGGTTCCAAATATTTCCGCATAGACGACCCCCCATCCGCCGCGCAGCACGGTCTTGGGGTCGATCTGATAAGCGACGCCGAGCCGCGGCCCGATCGCGTAAGGATAGATCGGCTGGTAGAATGTGCAGCCGCAAGTGCTGGCGTAATCTGTCGCCCCGGGGTGGCCGCCGGCATTGGCGTTCGCAAGAGTCTCGTCGAGCTGTCCCAAGCGCCCGTATTGCTCATGCGGCGTTGTGGCCAAATCATACCGCAAGCCGTAATCCAGGGTGAGCTTACGGGTCACCTTCCAGGAATCTTGAAGGTACAGTGCCCACTGCTGATACCCAATACGTGTATCGTTCGGCGCGGTCTGCGTGGTGGAGTTATAGTCGCCCAGCAGCCAACTGGCGAAGCCATAGCCGGTAGAAAATCCGTTGAGGCTATTTACCGGAGTGAAAGGATCCGCGGTCGCATTGGTTCCAGTCGCCAGCGTCACACCAGCAAAGTTTTGAATGGGGGATCCCTGGAGGTACGCGTCGAGGCCAAGTTTATAGGTGTGCTTGCCCCGGACCCACGTCAAATTGGCGTTAAAGGAAGGCTTATTGTCATGGTATAGACTCTGGATTTGACCGAGGGTTCCCATGGTTTGCATGCCTCCGTAGGTGCTCGACATCCCCGTGATGGAGGGGAACTGGCGGTCCTGTACAAAGCCACTGAGCCCGAACTGCGAGGGGTTGAAGCTGGTGAAGGCCGCTTTGTCGCTATAACGGGTGTAGTAATATCCCA